>TARA_R110002012_G_scaffold30825_1_pt1 | contig 89298 bp, 78 predicted proteins | sample TARA_R110002012 | Tara Oceans TARA_R110002012 (sample SAMEA4396515) | marine metagenome | biome: Westerlies Biome; feature: [DCM] deep chlorophyll maximum layer (ENVO:01000326); material: water (ENVO:00002006), including particulate matter (ENVO:01000060) such as... | depth 40 m
CGCAGGTTGCGGCTACCTTGGTCAGGCTGTCAGTCCGGTTGGCGCCGGCTGGCAGCCGCCTTGTTAGGCAGCCACGGATTCCGGGAGGGAATCCTGAGAACATCGTGCCTTAATCCATCCAGCTCGTCATCACGGTTCGTTAACAATGGTTAACAGGATGCTCAGCCTCCGTTAGCATGGAATTTCGCAATTCGAGAGCTCCAACAAGTAGCGATCCCGTCACCTCGAAGCGGTTATGGTGGTAGTTGACAGACCTCCTTCCGTTTACCGGTCCGTAATTCTCAGCTACGGACGGGTCTAGGAGGGGCAGATGAAGAAGCTGAGTGTACGTTATCGAAGATGGCTAAAACATCGAATTGAATACACGGCTTGGCGTCGACTAAGTGCGAGTGTTCGTCAAGCCCGTCGGCGCGTGCGTCCGCTCGCGGACGTTTGGACTGGCGAGGATTTCATAAAGGTCCGCGTCCGTGGAGAGCCGCTCGCGGTCCCTAAAATCCTTTGTTTGGACCAGAACACCGCTGAGACACTCAAGTTCTTGGATCGGCTGCGTCGGCGCCTGCTATGGGGGTCCAGCAAGAACGACGTAAAGTGGCTCAATAACGAAAACGGGGCGCCATGGGTCGGCACGTATCTGGATTTCTCTCAGATTGAGTATATTAGCGCTTCAGTCGCACTAATCCTCGCTGCCGAATACGAACGTGCTGTTGAGGCAACGAAAATTCCCCCTCCTGTGATTAATATTCACGAATGGCAACAAAGCGTTTTCGACCGCTTTTTCGAGTTGGGATTTTTCTCGATCGTGCGCCTCAGCAGAATCGAAGAAGGTGGGCATGTTGTCAGCAATCAAGACCGTATGACTCTACGGTTCCTGTCGGGGTCCGACGCAAGCGAGGCCGAGGCGGCCGACCTAAGACTGCTGGAATTAGCGGAATTTATCGATCCAGATCATGAACTTCCCGCCTCAATTGCGGTGCCGATCAACACGGCGCTTTCGGAGGCCATGGTGAATGTCCGAATGCATGCATATCCGAGTTGGCACCATTTTCAGTTTCGCCCAGTCAATAGGTGGTGGTTGACTGGCACTGCAGATCGAACCACCAGGACATTAACGATTTCCATCTACGATCAAGGCGCATCCATCCCTATTACCTACGATCGGCTCGCCAAGCCGGCAGGTATTGAGAAATTCATACGTGATCGTTTGGATCTCCTAATGACGCCGAAACCCTATGCATCCGACGCAGTTCACATTGAGTCGGCGATGCGTTATGGAAATTCCCAGAGTGAGCGTCCCAACCGTGGCAAGGGCCTCCCGCAGATGCAAGACGCTATCGAACGATGCGGTGAAGGTCGGCTCAACGTGCATAGCAGAGGCGGGCGGTATGCCTATGCCACCTCAACCAAAACAGTGCTTGATACGTTTAAGCACTCAGTTGGTGGTACCCTTATTGAATGGATCATTAGATTGCCTCAGTTGGAGCCGCAAAGATGATGACAGAACTGTCCGTGGTTCAGTTCTCACGCTATCCCGCAGGGCGGACCGAAAACGACGGTCCGTTCAATGGCGCAAAGTATAGAAAAGAAGTACTTGTTCCCGCTTTGGAACGAGCGAAAAAGGCAGGCGATCGCCTTCGTATCTCGCTTGATGGAGCTCGCACTTACGGCTCATCGTTTTTGGACGAGGCCTTTGGGGGCTTGGTTCGGAATGAAGGCTATAGTGCGGGGGATTTACGTTCTCTAATTGAGGTCGTAATTGCTGATCCCGGCTACGAGATCTACAGGCAATTAATCTACAAGTTCATAGACGAGGCAGAAGGTAGGACACACTAGCGTGTGGAGCATCCTATGGCCGATCGCAGCCTTCTCTGCGGGCGCATTAATTACGGCCTATCGCGGTCAATATACCGAATACGCGTCTGCACTGTCGGACGTAATAAAAGACGTCGAGTTCGTCAGAGACAAAGCTACACAATATTGGGTATGCGACGCCGATCCTAAAAAAGACGCTTTAGCCGAAGTGGAGATACGCTCGGGTCTTCACCAAATAAGTCGGCAGGTCTATGGGACCTTCTCTAATCAGCTACCTAGGTTGGGAAGCGTCCAAGAGCAATTGCTAGAATTTCATTCACTTTGCACTGGTGGCGACTTCGAAACGGCTACTAGGGCCGCGGACAGATCCACAGCGAGTGAGCTCAGAACTACTGCCGCCAGCCTGATCGTTGACCTCCGGCGTGAGAAAATTCGTGTTAGCCAATGGAAGCATGTTTTTTGGGTGATAGGTGAGGACGTAATTGGTCACCGAGCAGTGAAAGCTCTAATAGCCCGCGGATGCAGAGTTGCTAGGTGGTTGGGCGAGAAGCTCGGCATGTAAGCTATGACCAGTCAAGGTTGTAGATGCGTTTTGTACACACCACGAATGGTGCGGGCAAACTCGTATCGATATCAGTGATCCGTAAGCGGTGTTCTGCGGCCACTTGGGCTCAGGGTCGAGGGAACTGTACGACGTTGTTCCCGCGCATAAAGGCGATTGCCCCCTCGCTGTTTAGAGCGGCTAAGGCAGCATCACGGGCCTCGCTGTCGGTCTCGAACTGATCATCCCAGACGTGGCTGTCGTTCTGATGGTCTACGACCTCAAGGGACCAGGTGGTGTCGGTTTCGAGACGATGGATATTGATCAAGAAGGCGTATCCATCGATCACTACCCGCTGGCTCTTGCCTGATGTGACGAGGTTTGGGTCGTCATGATCGTTCATGGGCGCCTCGTTGCTGGTGGTTTCCGATTATGCCGCCAGAGCCAATAGCGTCAATCGCCCAGCTTGGCAGCGTAGTTCCATGACAGCAGGTCGTTGATGCGGCTCTGCTTGTGGTCTGCGACGATAGCGCGGAAGGTTGTGGCGAGCCATAGGTACGGATCCGCAATCGGGGCGGTGCCGGCAACTATCAGTGTCGCGAACTCCACCGGATCCTCTGGCGCCGGCAACGCCAGCTTCCCCTTCCTAGCGAGCGTCCGCCACGAGGAGACATGGTTGGCCTTCAGGCATGCTGCTGCGCCACTTCGCTCACGGTTGCTCCTGGCCGAAGCGTCTCGGCGACAATCCGCGCCTTCACCTCATCGGGCCACTGCCGATTACGCCGCCGTCTCCCACCACTTGTGAGAAGCTCCATTGGAGCGTCCGTGGAGAAACTCCCGCACTGACATCAACCCGTGCGGGATCTCATGGCTGCCAAAAGGACAGAAGGTGTGCGCAGAACACCCTTACAGTGATCCGACACAATCGTCCTGATTTCTAACCGCCATGCGGCAGGCGAGCGCCCTACCGGTCAGCCCCACGAATATAGGTCGGCCGGGTGATCCGTCGGTCAATGAAGGCTGACTCAACACGACCGCCCGGCCTAGCTCTACAAATCCTGTTCATTCAACGCTCAGTCAGAATGGAGACGGCTCGTCAGACTCACTCTTGCCCAAGTCGAGCTTCTGACGCTGCTGATCGTTCATCTCGGCACGCATGCCTTCAAGATCCTGTACAAGGCTCCGAAGCCGGTCAATCCGTTCATTCAATGTTTCTATGACCTGCTGGAAGCGGCGGTAAATTGGCATGAGCATGTCAATATTGAGCCGAAACCTGCCCCTCTCTGCCTCGTCCAATTCCACCTTGGGGCGCCATGTGAGCTTGTTGTCCCGGAACACGGGTTCGACCTTGCCCTCCAGCACCAGCCCGACGCTTTCGATCAGCGCATCGGCTTTGTCCCGTGCCGTCGTCTGTATCCTCTCAGCAGCGGCGTGGGCGCTTTCAAGGATATTCTGCTTTTCGGCGCTCATCACTTGCTCTGCCCGAGTACGCGCCTCAGCTTCCACCAGAGCCAGTTCATTCATGCGGTCTTCGTGCCGCTTTTTGTAGATTGCGAGACGCTTGGTTTCAGCTGCCGTCAGGGCTTCTTCCTTGGCCTCGAGCGCGGCGATCTTGATATCCATCTCCTCGACCCGCTTCCGTTTGCGGTCCAGTTCTAGAGGAAGGTCCCAATGTAGTTGTTGGACCGAGCGGTTGATCACATCTGAATAGGTGGCACCCGCTTTCAGCCTGTCGCGTTTTTTGTTTCCGCGTTCAATGGTCGGTTCGAAGCGGGCAATCGTGTCTGCTGCCAAATCCTGCAGCCGAGAAATGTCCGCAAGGCTGTTAGATTGTGTGATTGGCATCCCAGACAGATCCACGGCCGGCATCTGGAAGTGCGCATGGATCGCCGATTCATCGCGATGGATCACCAGACCGGTCAACGTGGTGTTGAGGCGCTCGGCAATTGCTTCCGCAACTGCGATGATTGCTGCCACCTGCATTTTGAGATCGAGGGCCGCAAACGCTGCCTGGGCTTGAGCCCCGAAAGTGATAATCCCGCAAGTGGCAACGGCAGCATTCGTTTTGATTGCACGCTTTGTTTTGCGTTGGCTTCTGCGGTCCACACAAATCTGCCGCAGCTTGTGTGCAGTCATCGGCGAGATGATGATGTCGTTCAGATGCTCCCGTGCTGCATCGACATATCCAGGTTGGCGACCTATTCGGAGATCGTGTCGGCGCTGTCCGGCGACGCTGACCATCGAGCGAGGCTTGATGCGAACCGATATGGCACGCGGGTTTCCTTCTTTACTCAGAGCTTGAATATCGTCCATTGTTCGGCTTCCCTAGAGGCTTAAATGCCTGCTGATTCAGCTTCCGTTGGATCCATGAAAATTCAAAATGAGTGTCTTTATCGTTTCACTTCAACTGCTATGGCTATTGGCCTTATGAAAGAACCTACTCGCCATAACGTTGTTATGGCGCTCCGGTGAAGGGTCGCTTCGCACCCTTTCAAAACCCTCGACCGTGAGAGACGCCGTCTCTCCCTGGACCCTCTCTAGGCGTCTGCCGACACCCTCGAGACCCCCCCTCGCGCCTTCGGCGCAGGGTGGTAAAGTCGCTGTCGCTCCTCTCTCCTTCGCCTGATCCGACATCCCACTCGCCCTTCGAACAGGCCCTCGCTGCCAAGCTTGCTAGGCAATTGAAGACAATGGTTGGTGAACGGATGATGCACCACCGGCTCATTGGTCTGCGCCCTATTGCGCTGTAGACAGTTGCACCACAGCTGAAGGGGCGTGCGGTCACGCGGTTGTTTGGCAAGCGCGTCACTGCCAAGGAGCTGGTCGTGGCAATCTCTCTATCCGCGTTGGTTAGAAGCTGCTCTGACATGACTTGGCCACAGACCAGTCACTTTCTTCACACACTAGTGGGGGCATTGACGACGAGCCTCAGCGCGTTGTGTCGATGACCGTCGATAGTCCTAGAAACGTGGGCTGCTGTGCCGCGTGTGCAAATCACAATGCAGCATTGAACGTGAGTGGTTTTCGTTCGGACGGTTGGGACAGCGGGACTGCCCCCCTTTAGGGGGGAGGTCCCGCTGTCCCAACCGTCCGAGGTCACCGTTTCCAGTAAGGTGCACTCCCACCCTGGCATGTCCCGGCTGTCCAGTGCTGCGCTTTTCAATTTCGGGCAACCTCCCACACGTACTCGGTGTCCGCGATGGTCTCAACGGAATATCGATCGCTCAGTTGACTGACAACTCGTTGAAATGCTTTCCTTTTTGTGTCGTGACTTGTCTTTCTGTTCTCCACCAAACTCTTGAAGGGGTCGTCAGAAACTGCTGCATACTTCGTGAAAAATGCTTCCCGAACGTGTGGGACAAGTGCGACAGCCTGGACATCTGGGCCAGTCCCCCCAGCAATTCTAACGGTCCTTTTATGAGCGATCATTGCCTCTAGAAATGCCTCATGAAACGCCCTCTCGTTTTTCTTGGGCCTGTTTGGTTTTTTGCGGGTTTCATGCGTCGTCTTGTGTCGTGAGGGCTGAACAAAAACACTTCCCCAATCGGTCCCGTCTTCGAGTTTTCCAAGAACGACAGGAACTAGGTCGAATGCTGATATTGGACCGTCTGACCCGCTACGATTCTTTGCTAATGCCAGTTCACGCGCAAAGCACTCCCCTGTGACTTGATCTCGTTCAGCAAGAACAGACAAGACTTGATCCGCGCCTGCCTTCCACCCGTGGCCACCGGTGAGGCCGACATCTGCCTGTTTTCCATAGTGATGTACGGGCAGCATTACCGCCGAGAAGCCTAACCCGTCCTGAATTTCCCGAAGCATGGCGATCCTTCGTGCTGCTTCAGAATTGTCGTTCTGATCCTTAATCTCAAAGGTTGCCGCCAAGGTGTCCATCGCTACGACCCCTAGGGGCACGCCAAACTTTTCTGTGAATACTTGGTTGATCCGCTTCAGCAGCTCAACCACGATCTTCCTTCCGCGGGGAGATTCCAATGAGGGAAGCCTGCCCAAGTAGGCAAATGGCAAATCCTGAACAATACCGTGTGCGCGTTTCATCGCTGCGACCCTTGCATCTATTGTCCGCTGTCCTTCGGGTGCAAACAGAACAAATCCGCAAGGATTGTCCACCTTACGCCCAAAGAAAGGAGCGCCTGTTGTTAAGCATCGCGCCAACTCCAGCACGATGAATGATTTTCCTGCTGCAGATTGGCCTCCAACGAAGGCTATACCGCCGGATTCGATTGTATCCCGCACCGTCCACGTAGGTGGCTGGAGGATGCGATCGGAACTGTCAAAAATCGTTCGGTCGAAATAGCCATTGATGGCGCTTTCGATCGCTTCATCTCTAGGTGGGGCCAAACGGCCTGCCGGCCTCACTTCACCCCGGCTTGGAACAAATTCTAGATCCTCGTAGCGAAGGCTATCTTCTTGATCGTCCATTAGCCTACCTCTGCAAGTAGAATGTCGTTGAAGTCACCAATGGTCGAGGGAATGTACTGTCGAACTGCAACGCACTTTTCCCAGTAACGCAGCGAAAGAGCGTCGGCTGCCCGCTGGCCCGTGCCATTAGCGTCATTGTCGACGTAAATTCGCAGTCCTTCGATCCCCTCAAGGAATGGGAATGCGGACATATTTCCTGAGCAAACTGTTGCCCACGCTGGCTGCTCACTCGTCTGGAGTACTCCAGCCAGCGTGCTTTCGATGCCTTCTCCGAGCGCTAGAAATGTTTCGACCATGTCGTCCGGCCAAAGCCGGACTATACCGGAATTTCCATGGGTTCGGCGGACCGACACCTGCTTGCCAGCGCCAGTTTTCTGTTCTTTGAGATTGCAAAAATCTGGGGTGATGAAAGTGGCATGCACACCTGTCGGGCGATTGGCGAGCGGATCGGTAAGTAGCGCGATCATTGCGCCAATGCTTCCACGCTTTCGAAACGCCGGGTTCCAACGCAATGCTCCACCTTGAACTACAGCTGGAGGGGGCCTGGTGCCCCCTAAGCGTTTAGCCAAGTATTTTTCGGCCGGTGATCCATAGAGTTGGCTTGAGGAACGCCAGACAAAAGAGGCGTTCTTCAGTCGCCGGTACCTGTCTGCAGCCTCAATTGCGAGCTGCCGTTCACGTTCAATAACAGTCTGGGGAGCCAGAAAAACGTGTTCAGCTGATTGCCCAAACCACTCGCGTTCCAACCAAGTGATGGCAGCGGACTTCGTGAGAGAGAGCTCGCGCTGAACTAGATCGAGCATGTCTCCGCGTTCCGAATTCGACCAGTCGGTCCAGTGTCCACGCCATGGGCCTGAGGTTTTAACCGAAACCTTGCCTGTTCGCCCAAACCGCAGTTCCCGCGTGTTGCTTAAAGGCCTGTTGGAAGGACCAAGGAGGGCGCAGGCGAGTCGCTTGGCGTCCGCATTAGCCCGCTCAATTGCGGCTAGGCCGTTGGAGAAGACTGTCACAATCAATCCTGAATGACTTCGAAGTGCTTTCGCAGATTACTGCGAGATGCGGCCCAGCGACGGTTAACTAACTTCGCTGGAATCTCGTTCTTCGTAAGTGCCAAGTAGGTTTGGCTACGTGAGCGTCCGATGTAGGCCGCAATGTTCTCAATGCCCCACACAAGATCGAGCGGCTTCTCCAAATCCAATTTAGTCATCTCATACCTCAAACCACCGTGGTTCATTGACATGTGGATCACGGTGGTTCTAGAGAGTCAAGACCACCGTGGTTTACGGGGTGGTCCATTGCGTGGAGAGTGAAATGTCTCGTGAAGATCCCCAGATGAAAATTAGGATTACCGACGATTTGCGCGAGCGGCTCAGAATGTCTGCTTCCAGAAATGGTCGGTCACTTAACAGTGAAATTGTTCTGAGGCTCGAGCAAACTTACGACCGAGAAGCTGAGCAACGTGTCTCGGACGACTATGTGGCTTGGCTGGAGAGTGGCTGCAAAGGTGAAGAGCCAGAAATGCCCGATGCTCTGCGACAGCAAAATTTTAGAGTGAATGAAGGGATTGATGCGGAAATTGACGCAAAACAAAATGCAAATGAAATTCTAAATATAAAAATTCAGCAGGTCTATTCTAAAATAGAAGAGCAAGATGTTTCTATACTTAGAATTCTTGATATGCTTGAAGTTATTTCGAACGACGCTCTGAAGTAGGCTGTTTTATTATGTCTATTAGAAAACGGAGGTGGATGTCTGGTGGTGTCACCAAGTCATCTTGGGTTGTAGATTACAGAGATGGCGAGGGACAAAGGCGACTAAAGACCTTTGATAAGCAAAAGGATGCCAAAGCTTGGGCTAGCAAGACAGACGTCTCTATCGATCAAGGGACTCATGTTCCCGACCGTGTGACGGTAACAGTCGCTACCGCGGGTGAATCTTGGTTGGCCACATGCAGGGCTAATGGGCTTGAGCGAGCAACCATAGACTCATACCGGAGTCACCTTCGCTATCATTTGATCCCTCTGATTGGTCAAACCCTACTTAGTAAAATTACGGTCCCATTTGTCCGTGGGTTTGAGGACAGATTGCGCGCGGGTGGGCGATCCCCTGAAATGGTAAAACGTGTTGTGGGAAGCTTGGGCGCTATTATAGCCAATGCGCAGGAGCTTGGTTGGGCGGCCCACAATCCAGTGCGAGATATGCGCAGTCGTCGGAACGGGAAAGAGCGGCGTCAGGAACAGCGCCACAAGCGTAAACTTGAGATAGGGAGGGATATTCCGACCACGGCGGAAATAAAAGCCTTCCTGGGGGTGCTAGAAGGTCGGTGGCGGCCATTTTTCATGACTGCCGCGTTCTGCGGTTTGCGCGCATCAGAGTTGCGAGGCTTGTCCTGGAGCGCACTAGACCTTGACAAGCGTGAGTTGCGCATCAAACAACGCGCTGACAAGTACAATGTTATCGGCTCGCCAAAATCACAGCAGGGTTGGCGTACGCTTCCTATCCCATCGACCCTTGCGCAAGTTCTTCGTGAGTGGCGGCTGATTTGCCCAAAAGGAGTAACCGGCCAACTTGATGATGCTGGGGTCCCGATAAAGGAGTTGCATTATGTCTTCCCAAATGGGGCAGGAAACATTGAAAGCCACGGCAATATCCGTAACCGGGGACAAGTGCCCGCCATGTTGAAGGCGGGCGTGTCTGTCTGTGCAACGAAAAAGGGCTACCCAACGATGACTGAGCTGGTGGCGAAATATCGTGGACTTCATGCGTTTCGCCATTGGTTTGCAAGCTGGTGCATCAACCCGGTTTCCGCGGGGGGCATGGGGTTGACGCTTAAAGAGGTGCAAGTGCGAATGGGACACGCATCGATCACTATGACTGCGGATAGATACGGCCATCTCTTCCCGCGTGGGAACATAGCGGCGGAGGTGGATGCTGCGGAACGTGCTCTGCTCGGTTCACCAGACCTCGATGCAACATAGAGAGGGGCATTCTGCAACATAAGCGCAAAAATTGTAGAGAAACAGCGGGTTCTCGGTGGTAGTACATAGAATCATAATCCATGTGTCCCCAGTTCAAATCTGGGCTTCGCTACCAATTTCAAACCCTCAGAGACCGAACGGTTTCTGGGGGTTTTTGGCTTCTGGGGTTCAGTACCGGCCAATGAGCTCCGTTTTTGAAGTTTCGTCACTCCCATCTGGTATGGTAGCGGCGGCTGGTGCATGGTGGCCGCGTCTTTACTGAGGGGTTTGCCATGCCGTTTCCTGATCTGATTCAGCCCGAACTCGGGGCCTATAATAGTGCGGTCGAAACGCCGGGGGATTTCTCTGCGTTCTGGGCGAGCACGATTGCCGAAGCGCGGGCGATTGGCGGGACCGTCAGCAAGGAGCCGGTGGCCAGTTCGCTCAAGGCCGTCGAGGTGTTCGACGTGACATTCCCCGGCTTTGGCGGGCATCCGGTTAAGGCCTGGCTGATGCTGCCGACGCAGCGGAGCGGGCGGCTGCCGCTGGTAGTACAGTTTCAGGGTTATGGCGGCGGGCGGGGATTTCCACATGAGCAATTGCATTGGGCCGCTTCGGGCTATGCCTATCTGCGCATGGATACGCGCGGGCAGGGCAGTGGCTGGAGCACGGGCGCAACGGCCGACCCGGTGGGCTCGACGGCGTCGCTGCCGGGGGTGATGACCAAGGGCATTCTGGACAGACACGACTATTATTATCGCCGCCTGTTCACCGACGGGGTGCGGGCGATTGATGCCATGGTCGCGCAGGACTTTGTCGATGCCAGCCGGATCGCGGTGTGTGGCGGCAGCCAGGGCGGCGGCATCACGCTGGCGGTTGCGGGGATCGACGAGCGTGTGGCGGCAGCAATGCCCGATGTGCCGTTCCTGTCGGACTTTCCGCGCGCCGTAGCCAAGGCGCAGCGAGACCCCTATGGCGAGTTGGTGCGGTTTATGGCCCAACATCGCGACAAGAAGTCCCAAGTGTTTGAAACACTGCGCTATTTCGATGGGGTATGCTTTGCCCGGCAGGCCAAGGCGCCGGCGCTGTTTTCGGTGGCGCTGATGGATGATATCTGTCCGGCATCAACGGTTTACGGCGCCTATAACGCCTATGGCGGCAGCGACAAGACGATCCACGAATATGAGTTCAACAATCACGAAGGCGGCGGGCCTTTTCAGGAGCGCGAGCAGATGGCGTGGCTGGGGCAGCGCTTTGGTGTGTAGGGGATAATTGTCGGAAGGGCTTGCCTTGCGCAAGAAACGCAAATATTGCGTAGATAGCAAGTGAGGCAGACCCGTGGTAGTGCAGAAGCGCGCAAATCAGGCCGACATTGCTGAGCGCCTCGGCGTGTCGGTAAGCACGGTATCGCGTGCGCTGGCCAATGAAATCGGCATTAGCGACGTGGTGCGGCGCGATGTGCAGCGCATGGCGCGTACGCTGGGCTATAAATCCAAGCATATCACAGGGGCGGCGAGCGGGGATAAGCGCGCGGTCGCGCTGGTGCCGCTGGGCAGTGCGACCAGCGGGCTGTCGGGGTTTTATTTCGGTATTGTCGAGGGCATGCGCCAGCAGGCTGCCGAGGCGGGGATGACGCTGGATGTGCGGCTGGTCAATGACCAGATGGTGACGCTGGACATGATCCGCAAACAGCTGGCGCAAGCCGATGCAGGCGGTGTGCTGCTGGCCGGGATCGATGCCTGGGACGAGCTTGCGGTGTGGTCCGCTGCCGAGGATATCCCGTGCATTCTGGTCAATGGCAGTGACCCGCAAATGCGCCTGAGTTCGGTATCGCCGGCCAATTTCTATGGCGCGTATCTGGCTACGCAGCGGCTGCTCGATGCCGGGCATCGCCGTATCCTGCACTATACCCATCGCTACCGGCCCACCATCCTGCAGCGCCAGCGCGGCTTTGAGGCCGCGATCGCGGCAACGCCCGGCGCACAAGGCGTTATCGTCAATTCGGCGGACCGCCATACCGAGGAATTACTGGCCGATGTGCTGGCGGGTAAGCACGATGTGACGGCGCTGTTCAGCTGGAACGACATTGCTGCGGTCGAAATGCTGGAGGGGCTGTATGCGCCGGACAGTCCGGTGCCTGAGGGGTTCTCGATCATCGGCTTTGATGATCTGCCGCTGGCCGGCATGGCGACGCCGCGGCTGAGTACGATCCGGGTGGATCGCGAGGCAATCGGGCGCGGTGCCATCCGCTTGCTGGGGCAGCATATGGACGGCGAAACCGCCGTGCAGCAGCTTGAGGTCGGCGTCAAAATGGTCGAAGGCGAAACCGTCTCGACCGTCGTCTGACGCCGGATATTTCAACACTCCCTGAGTAAAAATGTTAGCAGACTGTGCACGTTGAGGGGCGCGCACGGTGGTTATCGACACGCTATGTCCTTGCTCGGACAACGCAAAATGAACAAATTTGCGTAACTTGCGTGATTTGCGCAAATTGCTTGAAATAGCGCAAGTTGTGCAATAGCCTTTCCGGCATCAGCAATCGAGGAGACGGTCGAGGGACTGCGGGGTGCTGAGGCGGGGAGTGCGACGTGGATTTGCGCCGGTGGAATGTCAAACATGTGCGCATGGTGCTGGCGACAGCGCCCGCGTTTACGCCGTTTGCCAGAAGCGGTGAGCAGGGTGTTGCGCGCATCAAATCCACTATCGGGTCGCAGGCTCTGGCGGGGCTGCTCGAGCAGGCGCGGGCCGATGCGGTCGCGCCCATTCCGGCGCTGCCCGCTGCGCTCTATCTGGAATTCATGCGGACCGGTCGGCGCGAGGGCTATGAAGATGCCCAGCGCGAGCGGCGGCAGATGCTGTATCGCCTGACCCTGGCTGAATGGCTTGAGGGCGAAGGCGCCTTTATCGACGCGATTGAAAATCTGGCCTTCGCACGGCTCGAAGAGACCAACTGGTCCTGGCCTGCGCATGGGCGGGTGCTCGACATGCCGGATCGGCCGACGCTTGATCTGGCTGCGGCGATGAGCGCGCTGGATCTGGCGGAGATGGATTATCTGATCGGCGACAGGCTGTCGGCACCCTTGCGCGCCCGGTTGCGCAGCGAGACCGATCGGCGCGCCCTCGCCCCGTTCCTTGAGCGCAATGATCACTGGTGGCTGCACACCACGCCGCAAAAGCAGGTCAATAACTGGACGGCGGTTTGTGTGGCCGGGGTGGTTGGCGCTGCGTGCTATTTCGAAAACGATCTGGATCGGCTGGCCGAGATCATCACGCGCGGGCTGCACAGCTTGGCCGACTATCTGGAGACCTTTGACAGCCAGGGCGGATCGAGCGAAGGGCCCGATTACTGGTCCTATGGCTTCGGCAATTATGTGGTGCTGGCGCAGTTGCTGGCGGCGCGCACGAGCGGGCAGATCGATCTGCTGAATGACGCGCGGGTGCGGGCGATTGCCGAATTTCCGGTGCGCACCATTTTGACCCAGGGCATCTGGGCGAGCTTCTCGGATTCCGACAGCACCCCGCAGTTTCATCCCGGGCTGCTGGCCTATCTGGCCGAGCGGCTTGACCTTCCTTCGCTGACCCAGCTGGGCATGAGCAACGACTTTACGGTGCAAGGCTTCAACCAGTTCGTCTGGCCATTGCGGCAATATGCGTGGCCGCTGCCGAAAAGCGAAACCGCTTTCGGGGGCACAGGGCATGACTGGTACGCCGACATGGCCTGGATGATCAGCCGGCTGGACCCGGACAATCCCGGTTCGCTGCGGCTGGCGATCAAGGGCGGGCACAATGACGAGATGCACAACCAGAACGATGTTGGCTCGTTCATGGTGGTGCACAATGGCCGCGTCGTGCTGACCGATCCGGGGCGCGGGCGCTATTCCAAATCCTATTTCGGCCCCGAGAGGTACGAGAACATCATGGCCTCCTCGCGCGGGCATTCGGTGCCGGTGGTCAATGGCCATGCGCAGGCCGAAGGCGCCGCGCATGCCGCGCGCGTGCTCGACCATGGTCATGGCGCCGGGCAGGATCGGCTGCGGCTCGAGATGGCAGCGGCCTATCCGGCAGCAGCAGGGCTCAAGACGCTGGAGCGCGATGTGGTGTTTGACCGCGCCGTGCCCGGTGGGCGGATCGAACTCACGGACAGTTTCAGTTTTGCCGATCGTGGCGGGCAGTTCGTGTCCGCGCTGATCACACCGCTGGCCGTGCAGGTCGGCAGCGCCACGGTGCGCATTGGCGATGACAATGGCGGGGTGGTGGTGGGGTTCGACCCGGCCATTGTGCAGGTCGATACCGAACGCCACCCCGGCGTCGAAAAACAATATGCCCCCTCGGTCGATCTGACCCGTGTGCTGTTTACAGCGGCGGGACAGGCAGCGACCGGCAAGGTGGTGCTGGAGATCTCACCGTTCTGAACGAGCGGGGGCGCCGGTCAACGACCGGCAAGAAGAGGGCGTGGATGCCCAAACCATCCACGCAGTTACGGATGACGACACTGTGTCGGCATGCGCCTGACGAGAACCCGGGTGAGGGAAAGCCCGGAAAGGGAGGACTATGATGAGACATGATGCAAATTTCGGTCGCATGCGAGGCCGCAATGGTCTGCGTCTGGCCGGTGCGGTTGCGCTGAGCGCACTGCTTGCGGCTGCCGGACCGGCGCTGGCGCAACAGGCGCCCGAGCTTGATGCGCTGGTGGCCAGCGGTGACCTGCCGCCGCTTGAAGAGCGCCTGCCTGCCAATCCGCTGGTGCTCAATGCTGACAGCATCGGCACCTATGGCGGCACCTGGCATATGGGCATGCGCGGCGGCGGCGATAACGGGCTGATCGTCAAGACCGTGGCCTATGAAGGTCTGGTGCGGTTTGACCAGGAATGGAAGACCGTGGTGCCCAACCTGGCCGAGAGCTGGGAAGCCAATGAAGACGCCACCGAATACACCTTCCATCTGCGTCAGGGCGTGAAATGGTCGGACGGCACCCCGTTCACCAGTGCCGATATCGAATTTGCCGTCGAGATCTATAACGACCCCGATTATCCGGCCGGCAGCTGGATCGACAACGTCAACAATCCCGTGCATCTCGAGGTGATTGACGATTACACGTTCAAGTTCCGGTTCGATCAGCCCAATGGCATGCTGATGGACGAAATGGCCAGCGTGAACGGCATTCACATCACCTCGCTGCAGAAGGCCTATTGCAGCCAGTTCCACCCCAAATATAACGAGAATGCCGCTGCCGAAGCCGAAGCCAAGGGCTTTTCGAGCTGGGCGCTGTATCTGCAGGACCGTTGCGCCTGGGGCTGGGAAACCATCCGTTTCTCCAATCCTGATCTGCCAACGCTGTATGCCTGGGTGATCGATCAGCCCCTGTCGGCCAATGCGAGCCACGTTACCTGGGATCGCAACCCCTATTACTGGAAGGTCGACGCCGAGGGTAACCAGCTGCCCTATATGGATCATCTGGACATGCGGGTCAGCGAATCCATCGAAGAGCTGACACTGCTGGCGCTCAATGGCGAGATCGATTTCCAGGAACGCCACATCGCCACCAATACCAACAAGCCACTGTTCTATGACGGGCAGGAAGCGGGCGATTATCACCTGGGCGAGATCATCCCATCGGCGTCCAATACGCTGGTGCTGCAGCTCAACTTCAACCATGACGATCCGGTCAAGCGGGCGCTGTATCAGGACAAGAACTTCCGCATCGGCATCTCCGAAGCCATTGACCGCGAAGAGATCGTCGATGTGGTGTTCACCGGTCAGGGTGAACCCTTCCAGGTGGCACCGCGTCCGGAATCGCCGTTCTATGACGAAGAGCTGGCCAAGCAGTACACCGAGTTCAATCCCGAAAGCGCGATCGAGCATCTTGAAGCGGCCGGCCTGACCGAAACCAATGGTGACGGCGTCCGCCTGATGAGCGATGGCCGTCCGGCCAAGATCACGGTCGATGTGATCTCCTCGCTGCGGCCGGAATGGATCGATATTCTCGAAATCATGCAGCTGCAGCTCAGCTCGGTCGGCATTGAAATCGAGCTCAACAATATCGACCGTACGCTGTTCTACGACAAGCGCCCGGGCAATGAGTTCGATGCGCAGGTCTGGGCCGGCGACGGTGGTCTCGAAGTGGTGCAGGAGCCCCGCTACTACTTCCCGGCCAATGATGAATCGGTCTGGGCCTGGCGCTGGGCACAGTGGTTCAACGGCACGCGTCCTGAAATCGCCGAAGAGCCCGCTGACTGGGCCAAGGAACAGATGGAGCTCTACAAGCAGATCCGTTCCTCGAGCGATCCCGATCAGCGTGCTGACCTGATGAAGCAGATCCTGGCGATCACCAAGGAGCAGTTCCCGGTGATCGGCGTCAGCCTGATGCCGAACGGCTATTCGATCATCAAGAACAATCTGGGCAATGCGCCTGAGACGATGTTCAACGCCTGGCTGTTCCCGACGCCATCGCCGATGGATCCAGCCACTTGGTACTTCAAGTAAGCGGGGGACGTCCTCCCCTCCCGCCCGATCCCCTCGCGGCCGCAACGGCCGCGGGGGGACCCTGAAACCGACTCAGAGTATCCGACAATGGTCCAGTTCGTGATCCGGCGTTTCATCGCCATGGTGCTGACGATGTTTGCCATCTCGTTTGTGGCCTTCGCTATCATCCAGCTGCCACCCGGCGATTATCTGACCGCCTATATTGCCCAGCTTTCGGCGACCGGCGAGCAGGTCGACCCCAAGGTGATCGAGAACCTGCGCCAGCAGTACGGCCTGGGCGAGCCCTATCTGGTGCAGTACTGGAAATGGGTGAGCGGCATCATGGTGGGTAATTTCGGCCAGAGCTTTGAGTGGAAGCGGCCGGTGTCCGAACTGATCTGGGGCCGGCTGGGCAATTCGATCCTGCTCGAAGGCATTGCGGTGATCGCCATGTGGCTGATCGCGCTGCCAATCGGGATCTACGCCGCGGTGCGCAAATACTCGCTGGGCGATTATCTGGCGACCGTGCTGGGCTTTATCGGCCTAGCTGTGCCGAACTTCTTTTTCGCGCTGATCCTGATGTATCTCAGCTTTACCTGGTTCGGCGAAACCATTGGCGGGCTGTATTCGCCCGAATTCGAGAACGCGCGCTGGAGCCTAGCCAAGCTGTGGGACTTCCTGTCCAATGCCTGGATCCCGGTGCTGGTGCTGGCCACGGCCGGGACGGCCGAACTGATCCGCATTCTGCGGGCCAACCTGCTTGATGAGCTTAAAAAGCCCTATGTGACCACGGCCCGGGCCAAGGGCCTGCCGGAGTGGCGCGTCATTCTGAAATATCCCGTTCGTCTGGCGCTCAACCCGCTGGTCTCCACCATTGGCTGGCTGTTGCCGGCGCTGGTGTCGGGCTCGGTGATCGTGTCGGTGGTGATGAATTTGCCGACGGCCGGACCGATGCTGCTGCGCTCGCTGACGACGCAGGACATGTATCTGGCAGGGGCCATCATCCTGCTGCTGAGTGTGCTGACGGTGGTCGGTACGTTGATTTCGGACATCCTGCTGGCCTGGATCGATCCGCGCATCCGGTATGGCGGCAAGTAAATGACCATGAATATTCACGCAGATGACGGGACGCTGAGCATGGCAGAAGTGACGCCCAAAAAGGCGGTACGGGAAAGCCAGACGGCGCTGATGTGGCGCCGCTTCAAACGGCACAAGCTGGCGCTGGTCAGCCTGTGGGTGGTGATCGCCTTTTACCTGATTGCCATCTTCGCCGAGTTTCTGGCGCCCACCGATCCCTCGGCCTACAATCCGCGCTATACCTATGCGCCGCCACAGGGCATCAATTTCGTGGCCGTGCAGGAAGACGGCAGCTGGACCTTCGGGCCCTATGTCTATGGCTACAAGACCGAAATCGACCCGGTCGCGCTGCGCCGCACCTTTGTGATCGACGAGACAGAGCGGCTGCCAATCACGCTGTTTGCCGAGAGCAAGCCGTATCTGCTGGCCGGCTTCATCCCGATGTCGACCAAGCTGTTCGGCGTGTCGGTGCCGCGGGCCCCACTTTATGTGCTGGGTGCGGACCGATTGGGCCGTGACCTGTTGAGCCGGTTGATCCACGGGACGCGCATTTCGCTTTCCATCGGTCTGGCCGGTGTGACGATGAGCCTGTTCTTCGGCATCATCATTGGCGGGTTTGCCGGCTATTATGGCGGCTGGTTCGACAGTGCGGTGATGCGCGTGGTGGAGTTCATCCGCTCCATGCCGACCATTCCGCTCTGGCTGGGTCTGGCCGCTGCCATGCCCAAGGACTGGACGGCGCTGCAGACCTATTTCGCCATCACCATCATCCTGAGCCTGATCGGCTGGACCGAGCTGGCGCGGGTGGTGCGGGGGCGTTTCCTGAGCCTGCGCACCGAGGATTTCGTGACCGCGGCGCAGCTGGATGGGGCCAGCGACTGGCGCATCATCACCCGGCACATGGTGCCCAGCTTCACCAGCCACATCATTGCGGCGGCGACGCTGGCCATTCCGGGCATGATCCTGGCTGAAACCGCGCTGAGCTTTCTTGGGCTGGGGCTGCAGGCCCCGATCGTGAGCTGGGGGACGCTGCTGCAGGACGCGCAGAATATCCGCACGCTGGCGACCGCGCCGTGGCTGCTGACGCCGGGCATCTGCGTGGTCATCATCATTCTGGCAATGAACTTTTTCGGAGACGGCCTTCGTGATGCCGCTGATCCACATGGGCGATGAGATGATGATTATGCGTGCTGACGATACCACCACCCGCATTGCCTCCCCTTTGTGGGGAGGGACCAAGGGTGGGGGTTCTTCGACAATCGCAGAGGCAAGGTCATGAACAAACCTCTTCTGAAAATCGACAATATGTCGATCGTGTTCTCCTCGCCCGACGAGGCCGATATCGAAGCCGTGCGGCAGGTCGATCTGAGCCTGACGCCGGGCAAGACTCTGGCGCTGGTGGGCGAAAGCGGCTGCGGCAAGTCGGTGACGGCGCGCGCCGTGCTGCGACTGCTCGACAAGAATGCCGATGTGCGCACCGGCAGTATCGTGTTCACCCCGGCGGGGGAGGACGCCACTGATATTGCCCGGCTCAAGCCGGACAGCCTGGCGATGCGGCGCATTCGCGGCAACCAGATCTCGATGATCTTTCAGGAGCCGATGAGCTCGCTATCGCCGGTGCATACGATTGGCGACCAGATTGACGAGATGATGACCATTCACGAGGGGCTGGGCGGCAAGGCGGCGCGCGAGCGTACCGTGGCGCTGCTCGACCAGGTCGGCGTGCCCGGCGCACGCGAGCGGGCCGATGCATATCCGTTTCAGCTGTCGGGTGGATTGCGTCAGCGGGCGATGATCGCCATGGCGCTGGCGTGCACACCGCAATTGCTGATTGCCGATGAGCCGACCACGGCGCTGGATGTCACGACGCAGGCGCAAATTCTGGACCTGCTGCGCCAGCTGCAGGCCGATTTCGGCATGGCGATGCTGTTCATCACCCATGATCTGGGCGTGGTGGCGGAAATCGCCGACGAGGTGGCGGTGATGTATCTGGGCGATGTGGTGGAGCAGGGCAGCGTGTTCGACGTGTTCTCGGCGCCCAGGCACCCCTACACGCAGGCGCTGATGAACTCGATCCCCAAGATGTCGCGCAAGGCGGACCGGGTGCGACTGAACCCGATCAAGGGCACGGTGCCCGCACCCAAGGACCGGCCAACAGGCTGTGCCTTTACCAGCCGCTGCCCGCATGCGTTCGAGCCCTGCGCCAGCGTGCGTCCGGTGCGTACCGATGTGGGCAATGGGCATCATGCGCGGTGTCATCTGCTGACCCAGGCGCCGGTGGAGGCAATGGCATGAGTAGGCTGCTGAGTGTGGAGCATCTCTCCAAGCATTTTACCCTGAGTGGCGGGTTGATCGGCAAGGAACGCCGGCTCGATGCGCTGACCGATATCAATCTGACTGTGGAGGCCGGCGAGACGCTGGCCATTGTCGGCGAGAGCGGCTGTGGCAAGACCACGCTGGGGCGCTGCATCATTCAGGCGCAGCCGGTCAGCGAAGGCAAGGTCGTCTATCATCCCAAGAGCGGCGGCGATGTCGAGCTGACAGCGCTGACCAAGCGCGAGATCAAGCCATGGCGGCAAGACATCCGCATGATCTTTCAGGACCCGATGAGCTCGCTGAATCCCAATATGCGGGTGTTCGATATCGTGGCCGAGCCGCTGCGCATTCACAAGATCGCCAAGGGCAAGGCGCTGGAGGAGCTGGTGATCTCGACGCTGGAAAAGGTCGGGATCCCCGCCGAAGCAGCAGGCCGTTATCCGCATGCGTTTTCGGGCGGCCAGCGTCAGCGTATCGGTATTGCCCGGGCACTGGTGCTGGACCCCAAGCTGGTGATTGCCGATGAGGCGGTGTCGGCGCTGGACGTCTCGATCCAGGCGCAGGTGCTCAATCTGCTCGAGGACCTCAAGGCGGAGTTCGGGCTGACCTATATCTTCATCAGCCATGATCTGGGGGTGGTGAACTACATCGCGGACCGGGTGGTGGTGATGTATCTGGGCCATGTGGTGGAGAATGCGCCCACCGAAATGCTGTTTGAGCGACCACGCCATCCCTATAGCGAATTGCTGCTTGAGGCGCTGCCGATTGCCGACCCGTTGCGGCGCAAGGGGCGCAGCGCCGAAGTGCGCGGGGAAATCCCCTATCTGGGCAATCGGCCGGTTGGCTGCCCTTTCCACACACGCTGCAAATATGCCGAAGACCGCTGCCGGACCGAACGGCCGGCGCTGCGCCCGATCAACGGGACAGCCCAGGAAGCGGCCTGCCATTTTGCCGAGAAACTTGAATTGAGTGGCGCCTATGATGACGCGCCAGCAAGGACCTATGCCTAGATGACTTATGATCCTGTGAGCGCCAATCCTCTTTCTGGCAATCCTCTGACGAGCCGCGATGATGTGGTTGGGGGGCTGCACGCCCTGTTTGACCCGCTGCTGCCTTATTTTTCCGAAGGCGGGGCGCGCGTGCGGCTCGATGGGGCCGCGGCGCATTTTGACCGCGCAGCGGCCGACCTCGAAGGTTTTGCCCGGCCGCTATGGGGGCTGACGCCGCTGGCGGCGGGCGGTGGCAGTTTTGAACACTGGGAGTTGTATCGGCGCGGACTGGCCAATGGCACAGACCCCGAGCATCCTGAATATTGGGGGGCGGTCAACTCGACCGACCAGCGCATGGTTGAGCTGGCCGCGATCGGCTTCACCATGCGGATGGTGCCCCAGCATGTCTGGGCGCCGCTGTCGCAGAAGGCCAAGGATAATCTGGCGGCCTATCTGCTGCATGCGCGCCAGTTCGATTATGCGGACAATAACTGGAAGTTCTTCCGCATTCTGGTCGATCTGGGGCTGGAGGAATGCGGCGTCGAATTCGACCGTTCGCTGACCCAGAAATATCTCGAAGAGCTGGACGGGTTCTATCTGGGCGAGGGCTGGTATCGCGACGGCAATGTGCGCCGCATTGACCACTACATTCCCTTCGCCATGCATTTTTACGGTCTGATCTACGCCAAGCTGGCGCGCGGCGACGAGAAGCGCGTTGCTGCCTATAAAGAGCGCGCAGTGGCGTTCGCGAAGGATATCCGCCACTGGTTTGACGAGGATGGTGGCACGCTGGCCTTCGGGCGCAGCCTGACCTATCGCTTTGCCTGTGGCGGCTTCTGGGGTGCGCTGGCGTTTGCTGATGTGGAGGCGCTGCCCTGGGGCGAAATCAAGGGCCAGTTCATGCGTCATCTGCGCTGGTGGGCAGACAAGCCAATTGCCCATGGCAATGGCGTGCTCTCGGTCGGCTATGGCTATCCCAACCTGTTCATGAGCGAGAGCTATAATTCGGCAGGCTCGCCCTATTGGGCGCTCAAGGCCTTTCTGCCGCTGGCGCTGGGGGCCGATCACCCGTTCTGGACCGCTGAGGAAACCCCGGCTGTCATCGACGAGACGCCCATTCCGCTCAAGCATCCCGGCATGGTGATGATGCATACCAAGGGCAATGTGGTGGCGCTGTCGAGCGGCCAGCAGAACTGGCAGATGCGCAATGGCACCGAAAAATACGCCAAGTTCGTCTATTCCAGCCGCTATGGCTTTTCGGTGGAGGTCGATGAGCGGGCCTATCATCAGGGCGCGTTTGACGGGGCGCTGGCGTTTTCCGATGACGGGCGGCACTACCGGGTGCGCGAGACCAATGAGGTGGCCCAGATTGCCGGTGACACGCTGTATGCACGCTGGAAACCCTGGAGCGATGTGAGCGTGGAGACGTGGCTGCTGCCGGCCAATCCGTGGCACATCAGGGTGCACCGGATCACCACGCCACGCGCGTTGCATGCGACCGAGGGCGGCTTTGCCATTGGGCGCGCCGATCTGAACGCCGATAGGCTGCGCGAAGAGGCGGGCCGGGCCGTTGCGCACAGCGCCACCGATCTCAGCGTCATCGTCGATCTGGCCGGGAAGAGGGACGGGCGGACGCAGAAAGCCTATCCCAATACCAATCTGATCGTGTCGAAAACGCTGGTGCCGCAATTGCGCGGCGACATCGCAGCTGGCACGACGGTATTGGTGACCGCGGCCATGGCGATGCCCGCGGGCAGCGATGCCGAGGCGGCGCTGAACAAGCCACCGGCGGCACCCGATCTGGCGGCGCTTGAGGCACTGTTTGCCCGCGAGGGCATTGATGTCAGCGCCATTCTGGTCCCGGAGCGGTTCTGATGGGTCCAAAAATTGCTTTTGCCATGGCGGCGGACAAGACCAAATTCGTGTTCGACGCGCAGGCGTTGGACCGGTTGGGCCGGAATTGCGAGATTGTGCGTCAGGCGCCGCTGAGCGAATTCAGCAGTGCCGAAGCCCGGGCCGTGCTGGCGCAGATTGATGTGCTGATCACCGGCTGGGGCTGTCCGACGATTTCAGCCGATGTGCTCAAGGCGGCGCCCCGCCTGCAACTGATCGCGCATGCGGCCGGCACAGTGAAATACATGCTCGACCCGGCGGTCTATTCGGCCGGGATCACAGTGACCCATGCGGCCGACGCCAATGCGGTGCCGGTGGCCGAGTTCACCCTGGCCGCGATCATCTTTGCCAATAAGCGGATGTTTGAAATGCGTGACCGTTATCGGGCTGACCCGAGCCGGTCGAGCACCTATGCTCTGGCCGATGAACCCATCGGCAATTATCACCGCACGGTGGGGCTGGTCGGCGCTTCGCGCATTGGGCGCAAGGTGGCCAAATTCCTGCAGGGTTTCGATTTCACCGTGCTGGTCAGCGACCCGTTTGTGCAGGCCGATGACCCTCTTCTGGCGGGAGCCGAACTGGTCTCGCTCGAAACGCTGATGGCGCGCTCTGATGTGGTATCAATCCATGCGCCATCGCTGCCCACCACGCGGGCGATGATCGGTGCCAGCCAGCTCAAGCTGATGCGGGACGGGGCGGCGTTCATCAATACGGCACGCGGTGCGCTGGTGGATGAGGAGGCCCTGATTGCCGAACTGCAGACCGGACGGATCCATGCGGTGATCGATGTGACCGATCCCGAAATTCCCGATCCCAGTTCGCCCCTCTATACTCTACCCAATGTGTTTCTGACGCCGCATGTGGCGGGCGCAATCGGCACTGAACGGTTGCGGCTGGGCGAGTTGGTGGTCGACGAAATCGAACGCTTCATCGCTGGTACGCCGCTGGAATATGCAGTGGAGCCCGGTTTGCTGGAGCGGCTGGCATGACGAGCTCGCCCTCGGGCGAAGGCCCGCTCGCCCAGCGTGATGCGGCGACCACTCCTGGTCAGGCAGAGGGGGAGCACGCGGCGCGGCTGCAATTTCTGACCTGGGACCGGACGCCAGAGGACATTGCAGCGCCTCAGCATCAGGCGCGTCTGGCGCGGCTGGAGCAGAGCGCGGGCGCCCGGTTTGCCGACACCGCCTATGTGGCAGCCGATGCGGCGATCTTTACCAGCCATCTGGTGGTCGGTGCGCAGAGCTGGATTGCCGGGCATGCCCTGGTGCGCGGTGATGTGGAATTTGGCGCGCATTGCACGGTCAACAGCTATGCGATGATTTCGGGCAAGGTGCGCTGTGGCGACGGGGTGCGCATTGCCAGCCATGTCAGCATTGTCGGGTTCAATCACGGCTTTGATGATCCCAGCGTGCCGATCCACACCCAGGCGCATGAGAGCCTTGGCATCACCATTGGGGATGATGTGTGGATCGGGGCCAATGCGGTGGTGCTTGATGGGGTTGCGGTGGGCGCCGGCGCCGTGATCGCGGCAGGCGCCGTAGTGAGCAAGGACGTGCCGCCGCTGGCGATTGTGGGCGGGGTGCCCGCCAGGCTGGTGCGCTATCGCGGACGGTCCGCCAAGGGCGACGCAGAGGCGAGCCTGGCCCGGCTGGGTGCGGTGGCAGGCCAGCAATGGCCCGAGATCCTGACACGCCACCGGCAGGACGGGACTTATGTTTCGATGGAGGCCGATGGACAGGCGCGCGCCAGCGCGCGGCATCGCAATGATGCCATCGAGATTGCGGCCGGCTTTGGGGCCTTGCCCGAGGGGCTCGATGCAGCGGCCACACTGGCTGAACTGCAGGCGATGCAGGACCCCCAGACAGGGCTGTTTCCAGACCCGCACCGGCCCATCGCAGCCGGACAGGCCATGCGCGATGATGGGCTGGCGCTCTATAATGTGCTCTCGGTTGGCTATGCGATCGAGGTGCTGGGCGGGCAGCCGAAGCATCCTGTTGCGGCGGTTGAACTGGGTGCGCCCGAGCTGTGCGATTGGCTGGAGGGCCTGAGCTGGCGGGAGCGGGCCTGGGGCGCAGGCGCAGCGGTGGATGCGATCGGCACGGCGCTCTATTTCAACGCGCGCTATTTCACCAGCGGGCGGGCGCGCGAAACGCTGTTTGGCTGGCTGGCGCTGCATCAGGATCGTGGCACAGGATTGTGGGGGGGCCCGACCGCGGACGAAGGGCTGCTGCAGCCGGTCAACGGGTTCTATCGCCTGACACGGGGCACATATGCCCAGTTTGGCGTGCCGGTGCCCGGTGTCGAAAAGGCCATCGACAGCGTGCTGCACAATCATCGCCAATATGGCGGGTTTGCCGGGCCGACCTATACGGCGTGCAATCTGCTCGACACCATTCATCCGCTCTGGCTATGCCTGCAACAGACCGACCACCGCCGGGCCGAAGCCGAGGCGATTGCGCGGGCGGTGATCGGCCGGGCCGAGGAGCGCTGGATCAGCGGTCAGGGCTTTGGATTTGCCGATGGGCAGACCGCGAGCCTGCAGGGCACCGAAATGTGGCTCAGCGTGGTCCATCTGGCCGCTGCGCTGCTGGGGATTGAAGACGCGTTCGCGTTTGTGCCCAAGGGCGTCCATCGGACGCGGGCCGTGGGGCTGGGGTTGTAGCGATCAGCGAGCCTTGCGCCGCAGGAACAAAAGCCCCCCACCCTTGATCCCTCCCCACAAGGGGGAGGGAGACGATGGAGCCGACAGCCTGGTGGTTGGTCAGGCCGGAGCAGACGAAAGAGAATGAGCATGGCAGGCAAATCGGCACTGGTGGTGTGGGGCGGCATGGAATTGCATACGCCCGAGCGGGGGGCACAGGTGGTGCGCGACCTGCTCGAAGCCGAGGGTTTCGCGGTCACCGTGACGCCCGACTATGAGGCGCTGGGCGCGGCGGATGTCGGGCGGTTTGATCTGGTGGTCCCGGTGATTACCGATGGGCAGTTGGCGCCGGAGAAAATGGCCAATCTGATCGCGGCCGTGCGGGCGGGGACGGGGCTGGCGGGCTATCACATGGGGCTGGCGACGAGCTTTCGGTCCAGCGTGCCGTTCCGCTATGCAGCCAGCTGCTACTGGGTGCAGCATCCGGGCAATATCATCACCTACACGGTGGATGTGTGCCAGAGCGATCACCCGATCATGGCGGGGATCGAGAGCTTTGAGCATACCTCCGAGCAGTATTATCTGAACTACGACCCGGCGGTTGATGTGCTGGCGACGACGGTGTTTTCCGGCGAATTCCATTCCTGGCGCAAGGATGTGGTGATGCCGGTGGTGTTCACCACCATGCATGATCAGGGGCGGGTGTTTTATTCCTCGCTGGGCCACACGGCGGATGAACTGGCGGGCGGGCCTGTGCGCGAAATCCTGCGACGCGGGCTGCTGTGGGCGGCGCGCTAGGGTTGGGCATTCCCGTTCCTGGCCCGGTGGGTTAACCCCTTTGGGTGGATACCCCCTCCTAGCCTCCCCCTGACAGGGGAGGAAACGGTTCGGTGCCTAGTGGTGCTATTGCTGCTGTTGCTGGGCCTGGCGTTTGAGCACCTCTGACTCGGGCAGGGCGTTGGCGTAGCCGAGTTCGCGGTTGGCGCGGGACCAGAAGGCAGGGTGGACGCTGTCCAGCAGGGCCGGGTCAGTCGCGGACAGGCCAAGGGCGCGGCGCTGAACCGGATCGAGATAAAGCACGACATTCTGGCGGTACCAGGCCGGGATGGCCTCGTCGGCCCAGATGGCAGGGCGGATGACGTCGTGGGCGGTATAGCCGTGGGTGGCGAAGTGGCTGGCCCACCAGCTGTGCCATTGTTCATTGAGATGACCGACGCCGCCCTGGCCGGGAATGGCGGCGCTGAACAGGATGGCCGGGGCCAGCGCGACCAGATCGGCGATGAAGCCGGGGGCGCGGCCGGGTGAGAGGTGCTCGGCCACTTCGAGCGAGATGGCAAGATCGACGCGCGGGGCGGCAAAGCCCTGTTCGAGATTGTGCGCCGTGAAGGCGATACGGGGATCATCGAGCATGTCGGGGGTCACCCAATCGCCTTCGAGGCCCATGGCGGTGTCTGCCCCCGCCGCCAGCGCTGCAGCCAGCCAGGTGCCGGTGCCACAGCCGATATCGGTCACCGACGTTCGGGGCAGGGCGGCGGGCAGGGCAGCCAGCACCTGCCGGGCCGCATAGGCGGTGTGGGCGCGGCGGTTCTGATAGAAATCAGCGGGATAGAGCGAGGCGGTCATAGTGGCCCGATCGGTTGGAGGCGAGCAGCCTAAAGCGAGTACGCGGCGGGGACCAGACAGGATCATTTGTGCTGGAACCTGCGGAGGCGATCAACGTTCTCAAGCCAGCGTCGCAACACCATGCAATGGAGACAAGCACAATGGCTTCCGAAAAGACCCTCAATGACCTGTTTCTCGATACGCTCAAGGACATTTATTACGCTGAGCGGCAGATCGTGAAGACCCTGCCGAAAATGGCCAAGGCAGCCAATTCCGAGGCACTCAAGGCCGGGTTCGAAAAGCACCTCGAAGAGACCCATGGCCATGTGGAGCGGCTCGAGCAGATCTTTGAGCTGCTGGGCAAGGCACCGCGCGGCAAGACCTGTGACGCCATCCTGGGCATTATCGAGGAAGGCAAGGAGATCATGGACGAGTTCAAGGGCACGGTGGCGCTTGATGCCGGTCTGGTTTCGGCGGCCCAGGCTGTCGAGCACTATGAGATTGCCCGCTATGGCACGCTGAAGACCTGGGCCACCCAGCTGGGCATGAAAGATGCCGCCAAGCTGCTCGACGCCACGCTGCAGGAAGAACTGGCTACCGATCTGTCGCTGAGCGAACTGGCGACCAGCGAGGCCAACCAGAAGGCGGCCTGAGGATAGTGCAGGCGCAGGTTTTGCCCTGCGCCTGATCGGGTCGGTTCACGCGCATGCACAAAAACTCCGAGATCGCCGAGGCCATTCGGCTGACCGCGTATTTTCTGTGGGAGCAGGATGGCTGCCCGCCTGGGCGGGCGTTTGAATACTGGCTGCGCGCCAAGGCACAACATCAGCGCCAGCTCGATTATGATCGCTGGCTGGCGCAGGGTGCGCCCGATGATCCCGTCGACCGATCCGATCAGACATGAAAACGGGCCCCGCGGGGCCCGTTTTTGCAGGTCGTGATCGGCGCTGGCCTTAGTCCTTGGCGCGCTCGACGTATGAATTGTCCTCAGTGAGGATAACGATGCGGGTGCCGGCGCCGATATGGGGCGGGACCATGCACTTCAGGCCATTGGTGAGCACGGCTGGCTTATAGGACGAGGACGCCGTCTGGCCCTTGACCACAGGTTCGGTCTCGGCGATCTCGACGGTCACGCGCTGTGGCAGTTCCATCGACAGGGCGTTGCCCTCAAAGGTCTTGAGGTGAACCTTCATGCCATCGGTGAGATAGGCGGCCTGATCGCCGATCACGTCGTTATGCACGGTGATCTGTTCGAAGCTGACAGGCTCCATGAAGTGATGGCCTTCGCCATCGGAATACAGATAGTCGTATTCGCGGTCATCGACGTCGGCCTTTTCGACCATTTCGACGGTGCGCCAGCGACCGACAACCTTCACGCCATCAGAGATGCGGCGCATGTTGACGTTGGTGATGGAATTGCCCTTGCCGGGGTGGACATTTTCCTGCGTCAGGATGACGTGCAGATTGCCGTCCTGCTCGACGACATTGCCCTTGCGCAGCGAAGAGGCGATGACCTTGACCATTATTCTTCCTTGTTCGTAACGGGAGCGCGTCGTAGAGGCTGAGGCCATCTGCGCGCGAAAAGCTGTTTTGTCGTGCGCCAACTACCCTATCTCGGCGCAAATCTCCAGCCTTGGTGTCATAAAGGTCCCATGAGCCACAGCAAATCATTGCAAGCCTCAGCCTGGTGGACACCATCGGTCCATGCCGACCGGCGGCCAATCCTGATGGCGCGCAACCGGATTGAGGCGGCGGTGCGGGGCTATCTGGCAGGCGCTGATTTTGTGCTGGTTGATCCGCCCGGTCTGCAGCGCTCGCCGGGCAATGAGACCCATCTGCACGCCTTTGGCACGCAGATGATCGGCAATGACGGGGTGGGGGAGCCGATGTATTTGCACACCTCGCCTGAGTTCACCATGAAAAAGCTGCTGGCGGCGGGCGAAACCCGCATCGCCAGCCTGGGGCATGTGTGGCGCAATCGCGAGCGCAGCGCGCTGCACCATCCCGAATTCACCATGCTGGAATGGTATCGGGCGGGCGAAGCCTATGACGCGATCATTGCCGATTGCGTGGCGCTGCTGCGGCTGGCGGCCCAGACCACCGGGGTCGCGATGCTGCGTTACAAGAGCTTTGAGTGCGATCCGTTCGCCGAGCCGGAGCGGCTGAGCGTGGTGGATGCCTTTGCGCGCTATGCCGGGATCGACCTGTTTGCCAGCATGGACGCGGACGGGGTGACCGATGGTGACGTGCTGGCGCAGCAAATGCTGGAATTGGGCATGGCGGTGCCAATCGATCGTAGCTGGAGCTATCTGTTCAGCCTGATCCTGACCGACAAGGTCGAGCCGCAACTGGGGATGGGGCGGATCACCGTGCTGGACCGCTATCCAGCGGCAGAAGCGGCATTGGCGCGGCGCGCGAGCGATGATCGGCGGGTGAGCGAGCGGTTCGAGCTTTATGCCTGTGGCGTGGAACTGGCCAACGGGTTTGGCGAGTTGACCGATGCGGATGAGCAGGGGACGCGCTTTATCGCTGAAATGGCCGAGAAGGAGCGCATCTATGGCGAGCGCTATCCGATCGATGAGGATTTTCTGGCGGCGCTGGCATTGATGCCGGAGGCCAGCGGGGTGGCGCTGGGGTTTGACCGGCTGGTGATGCTGGCCACGGCGGCGCCCCGGATCGAGGCGGTGCTGTGGGCGCCGGTGGCTCAATGAGCGCTCTGACTTTTCTCGCCTCGTTTTTTCAGTCGACACCCTCCCCCATCGAGGGGAAGGCGATGTCCAGTGAATGGGCGGGATTTTGTCCATGAAGACGGTAAAAGATCTGGTGCAGGCCGGGCTGGTGAATGATGGCGCCGGGCTGGAGGCGGTTGCGCAAAAGTATGCGGTGGGGATTACCCCGGCCGTCGTGGCGCTGATTGACCGTAAAGATCCCAATGATCCGATGGCGCGACAGTTCGTGCCCAGTGCCGCAGAGCTGGTGCAGACGCCGGATGAGCGCGTCGATCCGATTGGCGATCTGACCCATTCGCCGGTCGAGGGCATTGTGCATCGCTATCCCGATCGGGTGCTGCTCAAGGCGGTGCATGTGTGTCCGGTCTATTGCCGGTTCTGCTTCCGGCGCGAAATGGTGGGACCGCAGGGGCTGGGGACGCTGACACCGGGCCAGATGGATGCGGCGGTGGATTATATCGCCAGCCATAGCGAAATCTGGGAAGTGATCCTGACCGGCGGTGATCCGCTGGTGCTGTCGCCGCGCCGTCTGCGCGACATGATGGTCCGCCTCGCGGGTATCGAACACATCAAGATCGTGCGGTTTCATACCCGCGTGCCGGTGGTGGAACCCGAGCGGGTGGATGCGGCGATGATCGACGCGCTGACCGCGAGCGGGAAGACAACCTATCTGGCGGTGCATGCCAATCACCCCCGCGAGTTCACGCCGGAGGCCCGCGCAGCGATGGCGCGCATGCATGCGGGCGGGCTGGCGCTGATCAGCCAGTCGGTGCTGCTCAAGGGGGTCAATGACGACCTCGAAACGCTGGCCGCGCTGATGCAGGGTTTCGTGGAGAACCGGGTGCAGCCCTATTATCTGCACCATCCCGATCTGGCGCCGGGCACCAGCCATTTCCGGGTGAGTATTGCGGATGGGCAGGCGCTGGTCGCGGGCTTGCGCGGGCGGATTTCGGGGCTTTGTCAGCCTACTTATGTGCTCGATATTCCGGGCGGCCACGGCAAGGCCGATATCCGGACCGCTGCCATTTCGGGCGGCGATGGCTGCTTTACCGTGCGCGACTGGCAGGGCGGCGAGCACGCCTATCCGCCCAAATAAAGGGGCCCCGCGAGGCCCCCTTCAATATCGTGTGCAGTGGTGCTGAAAGGCGCCCTAGTTGACGACCTGCGGGTCGACATCGGCGCTGTAGTCGACGCCACCAATGGCAAAGCCGAACAGCTTGAGGAATTCCTCACGGTGCTTGGGCAGGTCGGCCAGATCGGGCAGGGTCTCGGTGGTGAGCAGGGCCCAGCGCTTTTTCAGCTCGGTCTGGACGGTGTCGGAGAGCTCCCAGTCATCGACGCGGACGCGGCTTTCGTCGTCCAGCGCGATGTCGCCCTGCAGCTTTTCGCGGAACAGGCGATCAATCTGCTCGATAGTGCCTTCGCCAAGGCCCATTTCGTCCATCACCTTGATCAGCAAAGTCCCATAGAGCGGCACCACGGGAATGGCCGAGCTGGCCTGGGTAACGACGGCCTTGAGCGCCACGACATGGGCGGCGTGTTCACCGTGGGCGGCGCGGATGGCGGCGGCGGCGCGATCAAGATCGGCCTTGGCGCGGCCCAGCGTGCCCTTGTGGTAGATCGGCCAGGTCAATTCACTGCCCAGATAGGTGTAGTTGAGCGACTGGAAACCATCGGCCAGAACGCCAGCTTCGGACAGTGCCTTGATCCAGAGTTCCCAATCTTCACCGCCCATCACCTTGACGGTGGCCTGAGCTTCTTCCTCGGTGGCGGGCTCGACGGTGATCTCGGAGACTTCGCCGGTCGAGGTGTTCAGCGTCTTGGAGGTCACCTGGCTACCGTAAGGCTTGATGGCCGAGCGATAGGTGACGCCGTCTGTGGGGTCGGTGCGGACCGGGGAGGCGACCGAATAGACGATCATGTCGACCTGGCCGAGATTGGCGCGGATGGCCTCAACGGTTTCGGCCTTGATGGCGTCCGAGAAGGCATCGCCTTCAATGGTCACGGCCTTGCGACCAGCGGCCTTGGCGCGGTTTTCAAAGGCCCGATTATTGTACCAGCCAGCCGAGGCAGGCTTGGTTTCGCCGGGGGCGCGCTCAAAGGAGACGCCAACGGTATCGGCGTCGCTGCCGAAGGTGTTGACGATGCGCGAGGCCAGGCCATAACCGGTGGAGCAGCCCAGCACGAGCACGCGCTTGCGAGCCGAAGGGATGGGGCCCTTGACCACAACATGATCGATCTGGCGCTGCACATTGGTGGCGCAGCCAGTGGGATGGGCGGTGGTACAGATAAAGCCGCGAATCTTGGGCTCGATGATCATGGGGATGTCTCCTAGATTTGCCTCAAGGCAATAGCGGGATTGGCGGCGCAGGGCTAGTACCCTCGGCCGCCGTGCAGCCTAATCCCCCCGCGGGGGTCAGGCCGTTTCGAGCGCGCGTCCGGCCGGGAAGATGCCCGACATGACGATGAAGCCGGGAATGCGGCGGACGCGGTCGGTCCAGCGGCGCAGGGCCGGATAGTCCTGGCGCGCAATACCACCTTCTTCGCTGAGCATCACATAGGGGAAGCAGGCAATGTCGGCGGTGGTGGGATGGGCGGGTGAACAGAGCCAGTCGCGGCCTTCGCGCTCGCCGAACCAGAGGTGTTCATCCATCAGGCGGAAAATGCGGTGGGCGCCCTGCTGGGCCTTTTCGAGGTCGACATCATAGAACATGCCCAGCGCCAGTCGCGCGGCGGAACTGGTGGCGGTGATGTCGTCGGCCACGGCATGCCAGCGCAACACCTGGGCGGTAATGGCCGGATCATTAGGGAACCACTGGCCGGTCGCGTCATATTTTTTGGCGAGATAGGCCAGGATCGCCCCGGAATCCGACAGGGTCAGATCATCGTCCTGGAGGACGGGCAGCTGGCCAAAGGGATTGAGGCGCAGGAACGCGTCGGATTTGTGCTGGCGACCGGGATAGAAATCGATCGGGATGACGTCATAGCGCAGCTTGAGAATGCTCATGAGCAGGCGCAGCTTGTAGCAATTGCCCGAGAGCTCGAAGTCGTAAAGGGTGATGCTCATGGCAGGAAATGTCCGGTCTTGGGCTCCCTCCCCCTTGTGGGGAGGGTTGGGCTGGGGGTGTCTGTTTGCTGAACTGGTGGGCGTTGCGCTCCCCCTTGATCCCTCCCCACGAGGGGGAGGGAGGCGATGGCGACGCGGGCAGTGTGTACCATCATATGTCGAGCACCAGACGCTGGGATTTCGCCCGGCTGACGCAGGTCATCATGCAGCTATTGGAGGCTTTTTCGCTGTCGTTGAGATAGACGTCCTGATGATCGACTTCGCCCTCCATGACCGTGGTCAGGCAGGTGCCGCAGGCGCCCTGTTCGCAGGAGCTGGGAACCGTCAGGCCAGCCTCGCGCATCACTTCGAGAATGGTCTTGCCGGCCGGGACATGCAGGGTCATGGCCGAGCGGGCCAGCTCGATCTCGAACGATGAGCTGTCGTCGATGGTCTTGTCGTTCTTGAAGTATTCAAAGTGGATGGCCTCTTCGGGCCAGTGCTGGGCTGCGGCGGTGCTTCGTACGGTTTCGAGCATGGCGGCGGGGCCGCAGACATAGACATGCTGGGCCAGGCTCCACGTGCCCAGTGCACTTGCGATGGTGTCGGCGATCTGCGGGCGGGGCAGGCCGGTATGAAGCACAACCTTGCCGTGCAGGGCACCAAGTTCGCTGCGGAAGGCGATCTGCTCATCGGCGCGGGTGAAGTAATGCAGCTCGTAGGGCAGGGCCGACTTGTCGAGGAAACGGGCCATGGACAGCAGGGGCGTGATGCCGATGCCGCCGGCAATCAGCACGGTGCGGGTGGCATCGCGGCGCAGCGGGAAATTGTTGCGCGGCTCGGAAATGGCGAGCACATCACCCTCGCGCACCGTTTCGACCAGCACCTTGGAGCCGCCCGAGCTGGCGCTCTCCTGCTTGACGCCGATGACGTAGCTGAGCAGGTCGCCGGGACCATTGGTGATGGAGTATTGCCGGATCAGCCCATTGGGCAGGTGCACATCGATATGGGCGCCCGGCTGGAAGGTGGGCAGGTGGCGGTTGTCGCGGTCGGCCAGCTCAAAGCCGATCACTCCGTCGGCGCTGGCCCATTTGCGCTTGACCACGACCGGCATGGTGGCGCCGCGTGGGATGGCGATATCGGGCATGGTGGCCAGATCGGCCGAAACGCGCTCAAACACGGGTTGCAGCGGGGTGGGGGCCGGCTGGCGCGCGGCGGCGCGTTCGAGGCGGTCGCGCAGCTTGGTCAGGGTTTCATTGATGTGGCGCAGGGTGACGATGGGGTCGGCTGGCTGGCCGGGCAGCAGGCCGCGAATGACCGAACGTCCGGCATCGACGGGCTGGACGAAATAGAGCGTGTCGCCCAAGCGGATCGCCAGGCCGGGCAGGGTCTGGGCTGGCCGATCATCGGGGGCCAGACCGGCAAGGCCGGCCAGCACGGCCTCGGGCGTGGCATTGACCGGTATGGGGCGCAGGGCGAACCAGTCACCGGTCTCGGCGCCCGGGAAGGGCGTGAAGGGCTTGTCGTCATTGGCGGCAGACCAGATCAGGCCATAGGCTTCGACCACCGGATAGGTTCGGTTTTCGATGCGGCGGGCTGGCGCATCCGCTGGGTGAGCCGGGATATAGGTGCAGCCGGCCGAGCGGTTCGCATAGCGCCAGCCATGATACTGGCATTTGAGCTCGGCGCCCTCGTTGATGCCGATCGACAGCCGTACGCCGCGATGCAGGCAGCGGTTCTCCCAGACGTTGACATTGCCATCATCGGCGCGCCAGACGGCAAGCTCGCGGCCCAGCAACTGGCCCTGATAGACATGGCGGAAAGGCAGGTCCTCGCTTGAGGCGATGGGGTACCAGCTGGGGTCGGAAAGCGAGAGCGTCATGGGGTCATCCGAGAAGTTTTTTCGAGATCGCGCCACGATCGGATGAGGTCGGTTCTGCCGCCCTGGCGTACGGGGCAGCTTGATCTAACTCCCTCCCCTTGATGGGGAGGGTCGGGGTGGGGTGGAGCCGGGAGCTCGGTGCCTGTGAGGAACCCCCACCCTCATTCCCTCCCCACAAGGGGGAGGGAGGCGCCGGCTGAGCGCCTCGTGTCATCTTACGACGCCATGGGAATGGTGCCGTAGGTGATGCCTTTCTGGCTGAGCCAGCGGCGGTAGGCGATGGCGGATTTGTCGGCGCGGATCGGGGTTTCGGCGCGCGGATCGAGCGGCAGGCGCTTGGGATACTGGTTTTCCAGAATGGGCTTGTCCTGACCGAAAATGGTCTGCTGGAAGCGGCGCAGTTCGGTGATGGTGGAAGTGGAGTCGATCATTGATTGCAGCAGATGGGCGCGGCAGCGCTCCTGGGTCATGGGCTGCAGGAAAATGGCGATCACATCGCGGCGCTCGGGCGCCTCGGGCGAGGATTTGTAGAGCACCGAGCAGAAGGGGTGCGGCACGCGATAAACATATTCGACCTCCATGCCATCGGTGGCCGACAGGGCCGCGCGGGGCTGGAAGAACTTGCAGCGGGTGGCCAGCACCTCGTCGCGCTCCTCGGAGACCTCGACGTCGTATTCCTTGACCTCGGTATGGGGTTCGGCACCCAGAATTTCGGTGTGGACATAAGGGAAGTGGCCCATGTCGAGGAAATTCTCGACAGCGCGCGGGGCCGAGACATGCAGGCCAATGGAGCCACAGCTCATATTGGTGCGATCGGCCTCGGCATATTCGGGAATGGGGAACAGCTCAGCCGGTGGGTGGCCAAAGCTGGTCCAGACATAGCCATAGCCGGTGATGACTGGCAGGCGGTCGATAATGGTTTCGGGGTCGATCTCATCGCCCTTCTGCTCACTGGTGCGGCGCCAGACAACCGGCAGGCCGTCCCGATCGCGGGTGAGGGCGATGGGGGTATCGAGCAGAATGGTGGTTTCAACCTGACCCACGGGCACTTCGTCGGTGGCGGCGATGACCTGCCAGAGGTCGTGGGTGGTCGGATCGATATCGGTCATGGATGGTCTCAACATTTGGGTTCAGCATAAGCGTCATGGCAATGAGTGCCAGCGGAAAATTGAACATGCGGCCATGCGGATTGCTCATGCTGATCGGGCGCGGGAATCATCTAGAGTGGGCCCGAGGGAGACTTGCATGGAATCACAGGTGAAACGGTTTCCGGCAGCAGCGCTGGAGAGCAAGGTTGCGGCGGCGTTGCGGCAGGCCGGGGCGAGCGAGGAGTCGCTGGCTGCAGCGGTGCGCGCCATGCTGCACGCTTCGATGGTGGGCGTGGACAGCCATGGCGTGCGGCTGACCGAGCATTATTGCCAGATGCTGGCGGGCGGGCGGTTGAACAAGAACCCGCAGTTGAGTGTCGATATCCGCGCGGCGGGTAGTGCCATGGTGCATGGCGATGACGGGCTGGGGCATTATGCGGCCTATAAGGCTGTCGAGGTGGGGATCGACCTGGCGCAGAAAGCCGGCGTGGGCGCGGTGGGAATTTCCCATTCCTCCCATCTGGGCGCTGCGGGCGCCTATGCGCTGGCGGGAGCCGAGCAGGGCTATGTGACCTTTGCCACCACCAATACCGATTCCATGGTGGCGCTGTTTGACGGCGCGGCGCGGTTTCATGGCACCAACCCGCTGGCCTTCGCCGCGCCGGTGCCCGACAGCAAACCATGGCTGCTGGATATGGCGACTTCGTCGATCCCGATGAACCGGGTGCTGCTGCATCGCTCACTGGGGCTGGAACTGCCCGAGGGTGTCGCCGCAGATGCGCATGGCGTGGCCACGACCGATCCGGATCGGGCCGACATGCTGCTGCCGCTGGGCGGCGCGGATTATGGCTATAAGGGTGCGGCGCTGGCCGGTGTGGCCACGCTGTTCTCGGCGCTGCTGACCGGCACCACGCTCGATAGTGATTTCATCCCGATGTATGGCGGCGATGATTTTTCGACACCACGCAATATGGGGCATTTCGTGCTGGTAGTGGACCCCGACAAGTTCGTCGGGCGCGACATGTTCGGCATGATGATCACACGCTATCTGTCCAGCCTGCGCGCAGCGCCGGTGCGGCCGGGCGGCGAGCGGGTGATGGCACCGGGTGATCGCGAGTGGGAAACAGTGGCCCAACGTGAAGAGCAGGGTGTGCCGGTGGATCCCGATACCGAGCGGTTTCTGGGCCTATAGGGGCGCGGGCCGTCTGCGTTTGCCCATGGCAGGCGATTTCAGTCGATGTCGAGCAGCAGGGCGCGGTGGTCGGAGACCTCGGGCTGGGCGACAACGTCGAAAGCTTTGACCGCCACGTCGGGGGTCACCAGCATGTAGTCGGCATAGCGGCCGGGCTTTTCATAGTGCGACGTTCGGGTGTCGGTGAAGCCATTGGTGGTGACCAGATCGCTTAGGCCCAGACGGGCCAGTGCCGGGAAGGTCACGCTATCGGGCAGCACATTGAAATCACCGCAGACCACCAGCCGTTCATCGCCGGGCCAGACGCGTTCGATGAGATCGACCAGCGCATCGGCCTGAACGTGACGGGCCGGGGTGTCGGCCTTGCCGCTGGTTTCGCGCAGCCCATGCATCTGGGCGATGGTCAGAGACGCGCCAGTGGCAGGATCAAGAATGCGCAGGCAGTGGGCGTTGCGGGCACGGGGATGCTCGCCCCAGCCGTCGGGCGTATAGTGCCCGTGCACGAAATCGACGGTCTGGGCCATGACCGGGATGGTCTTGCGTACAAAGGTGGCCAGCCCGAACTGGGAGGGGAGCACCGCCTCGCCATCATAGAGCGGGCCGCTGGCAGTGGGGCAGAACACGCCGTCATGACCAGGAAGGACCGCAGCCACTTCATCAAAGAAATTGGCGCGCTGGGGCAGTTCGAGGCCCGGCTCGCGATAGATCAGCCAGGCGGAGCGCGCCGTCGGCGTGCGCGATAGCTCCTGCAGGCAGACGATATCGGCGTCGATCTCGGCCAGATATTGCAGGACCGGCGCGTGCAGCTTGCCGGCCCATGCATTGAGCGAGACGATGCGCATGCCTAGTCTTCGCGATAGATGTCGAAGGGACCAAAGGCCTGGGTGGTGGCCATGACTTGGAGCCGGTTGACGTTGACGTGTTCGGGCAGCGTGGTGCTCCAGAAAATGGTCTCGGCAATGTCTTCGGCGTTCATGGCCTTGGTGCCCGAATAGGGCTTGGCCGCCTTTTCCTCGTCGCCCTTGAAGCGGACCAGCGAAAATTCGGTTTCGGTCAGGCCCGGTTCAATATTGGTGACGCGGATATTTTTGCCCTGAACGTCCGAACGCAGGTTGAGCGCAAACTGCTTCACGAATGCCTTGGTGGCGCCATAGACCGAACCACCGGGATAGGGATAGTCGCCAGCCACCGAGCCCAGGGTGACGATATGGCCGCCGCCGCGATGGATCATGCCGGGCAGCAGGGCGCGCACGGTATAGGCCAGTCCCGTCACATTGGTGGCGATCATGGTTTCCCAGTCGGTGATGTCGGTTTCGGCAGCGGGCTGCAGGCCCAGCGCCAGACCGGCATTGGCCAGCACGACATTGATATTGGCAAAGGGCGGGGGCAGATCGGCGATGGCCGCGTCGATGGCGGCGCGATCCTGCACGTCGAGTTGGATGATGTGGCAGTTCTCGGCGCCCAGATCGATCTGCAGATCTACCAGACGATCCCAGCGCCGACCGGTGGCGACAACCTTGGCGCCCGCTTCAACGTAGCGGCGTGCGGCGGCAGCGCCGAAACCGGAGGTTGCACCGGTGATGAAAACGACGAAGCGGCTGGGATCAAGCAGCTGGTACATGGCAATGTCCTGGGAGAAAGTCCGAATGCAAACAGGTTGGACCGGCAGGGCGCGCGGCGTCAACTGAAACGGTCCGATGGCGTGCCTTTCCAAATTGTAATGTGATTACCAAGTGCTCACGTGCTCGAAGAGATTTGCGCTATTATGATGGTGCCAATCAGATTTGGGGTGATGCGGCTTGAAGACCTTGGCAAAATGGCTGGTGGTATTGGTGGTTCTGGCAGGCGCTGGTGGCGCAGCCTGGTGGTATTTCCTGGCAACACCGCAGGCGGCAACAGTGCCGACCACGGTAACCCCGTCACGCGGCGACATTGAACAGACCGTGCTGGCCTCGGGTGTGCTGCAGGCCAATTCGCTGGTCAGCGTGGGCGCCGAAGTGTCCGGGCGGATCGAAGCAGTGCATGTGTCGCTGGGACAGGACGTCAAGAAGGGCGATCTGATCGCCGAGATCGACAGTCTTGATCAGGAGAATGCGGTCAAGACCGCCCAGGCCGTGCTGGCCGGGATCGAGGCGCAGAAGCGCAGCCAGGAAGCCAGTCTGGTCAAGGCCACTGCAACGCTCAAGCGCAACCAGCAGCTCAATGCCAATAGCCTGGTGTCGCAGACCGATCTGGAAACGGCACAGGCTGCCGTGGATTCGGCGCAGGCGCAGATCGATCAGCTTGATGCGCAGATTGCCCAGGCAGAATTGAGCGTGGAATCGGCCGAACTCAATGTGGCGCGCACCAAGATCGTTGCCCCCAATGACGGCACCGTGGTGGCCCTGCTGGTGGAGCAGGGGCAAACGGTCAACGCCAATTCGACCATCCCCACCATCGTCAAGATCGCCGATCTCGATACCATGGTGATCAAGGCGGAAATCTCGGAAGCCGATGTGGTGCGGGTGCAGGCCGGACAACGGGTCTATTTTACCATTCTGGGTGAGCCCGATGTGCAGATCGATGCCGAACTGCGCGAAGTGGAGCCCGCGCCGACCTCCATCAATTCCGACACCAGCTCCAATGACAGCGCGGTCTATTACAACGGGCTGTTCGATGTGCCGAACCCCGATCACAAGCTGCGCATTTCGATGACCGCGCAGGTGACCATCGTGCTTGCTGAAGCGCGCGATGCGCTGACCCTGAGCTCGGCGCTGGTGACGCGCAAGGATCCGCGCGGCAATAGCGTGGTGATGGTCTATGACCCCGATACCAAAGAGGTCGAGCCGCGCCGCATCGAGGTGGGGCTGAACAACAACATCATGGCCGAGATCAAGAGCGGTCTGGATGAGAGTGATCAGGTTGTCACTAGCGCGACGGCTGGCGGCCGCGGCGGACAGGCCGGTGGCGGCGCACCGGGTGGCAATCGCTTTGGTGGTGGTGGATTGCTGGGTGGTGGCCGTCCGTGAGTGATCCGATCATCTCGATCCGTGGGCTGACGCGCCGGTTCCAGACCGGGGCGGAGAGCGTCACCGTGCTCAAGGAAGTCGATCTCGATATCGAGCAGGGCGAGCTGGTGGCCATTATCGGCCAGTCAGGCTCGGGCAAGTCGACGCTGATGAACATTCTAGGGTGCCTGGATCGTCCCAGTGCGGGCACCTACAGCTTTGCCGGCAAGGAAGTGGGCCAGTTGGGTCCCGATGCCCTGGCGGCCCTGCGGCGCGAGCATTTCGGCTTTATTTTTCAGCGCTATCAATTGCTGCCCGATCTCGATGCCATCGAGAATGTGGCGATGCCGGCGGTTTATGCCGGGGTGGATGGCGAGGCGCGGCGCGAGCGCGCCATTGCACTGTTGACCCGGCTGGGTCTGGGCGAGCGCCTGACCCATCGCCCCAATGCGCTTTCGGGCGGCCAGCAGCAGCGCGTCAGCGTGGCGCGGGCGCTGATGAATGGCGGCGAAGTCATTCTGGCCGACGAGCCGACGGGCGCACTGGATTCGCGCAGCGGCAAGGAATTGCTGGCCCTGCTCAGCGAGTTGCATCAGGACGGCCACACCATCATCATCGTGACCCATGATCCGGCCGTGGCCGCACTGACCAATCGGGTGATCGAGATTTCCGACGGCGTGATTGTCTCGGACACCCGCAGCGGCGATGACCGTCCGGCAGTCAGCCCGAAGGCGCCGATGCGCAAGATTGCGCGTTGGCGCGAAGGCATTGATCGCAGTGTCGAAGCGCTGCGCATGGCGCTGCGGGCGATGATCGCCCACAAGATGCGCACCTTTCTGACCATGCTGGGCATCATTATCGGCATTGCCTCGGTGGTCAGCGTGGTGGCGCTGGGGCAGGGCAGCCAGCAGACGGTGCTGGACAATATTTCCTCGATCGGCACCAATACCATCAATGTATATCCCGGCACCGGATTCGGTGACCGACGATCAGGCCGCATTGAAACGCTGATGCCCACCGATGCCGATGCGCTGGCCCAGCAACCCTTTGCGGACAGCGTGACCCCGCAGGTGTCGAGCAATGCCACGGTGCTGTTCCGAAATACCTCGTCCAACGCGACTGTGACGGGGGTGGGCGAGCAGTATTTCCAGGTCAATGGCCGCAGCTTTGCCGAGGGTGTTGGCTTCAACACGACCAGCGTTGCCCAGCGCACACAGGAAGCGGTGATCGACGGCAATGCGCGCGACGCGATCTTTGTGAATGGTGAAGACCCGATCGGTCAGGTCATCATGCTGGGCAAGGTGCCGGTGCGGGTGATCGGCGTGGTCGAGACGGTGTCCGGCTTTGGCCCGGGTGGCAATTCAGCCAATGTCTATGTGCCCTATACCACCGCGATGGACCGCATTCTGGGTCAGGCGCATCTGAGCTCGATCGCGATCCGGGTGGCCGATGACTTCGACATGGCGCAGGCTGAAACCGACATCACCGAGCTGGTGACGCGGCTGCATGGCGGCACGGCCGACTTCTTTTTGATGAACACCGACACGATCCGCGACACCATCCAGTCGACCTCGGCGACGCTGACGCTGCTGATTTCGACCATTGCGATCATCTCGCTGGTGGTGGGCGGTATCGGGGTGATGAACATCATGCTGGTGTCGGTGTCCGAGCGCACCAAGGAGATCGGTATCCGCATGGCGGTAGGCGCGCGGCGCGGCGACATCCTGCGCCAGTTCCTGATCGAGGCGGTGCTGGTGTGCTTTGTCGGCGGTGGGGCCGGGGTGGGGCTGAGTTTTGCCCTGGGGGCCTTGCTGACCATGCTGGTGCCGGGCGCGACCATGGCCTATTCGGCAGAATCAATGGTGCTGGCGATTGCCTCGGCCAGCCTGATCGGCGTGGTGTTCGGCTTCATGCCAGCGCGCTCCGCGGCCCGGCTGGACCCGGTGGAAGCCCTGGCCCGCGAATAGCGCGCCGGCGGCTTTGCGGCTCTTCATCACTTTTTGCTGCAGGCGCGCAGGACGCTTGTGTGCGCCCCCGTGCTCACGGTAAACTGTGGGTTCAACGTCTGGGACGGACGGACATCTGTTGGTCCGAGCGCAGCGTGATTAACGCAATGTTGTCGCTCTGGATGACAATGTAAGCTTCTGCCTATCTGGTTGAAGCGTAACGGGCGGGATTGGTTCACTGCATATAGCGCGTCGAGTATTGAGTTTTTGCGCCTTGTGCGTGGCGGCCACCAGTCTGGGTATGGCCGCTGCACCTGTTGCTGCATTTGAAATTTTTGGCCTCAAGCTGTTCGAAGACCCCAATGCGGTGGACGCTGAGGTGGTGATTGCGGACCCGCAGCCCTATGTGGTCAGCGTGGCGGTCAATGGCGACGGCGCGCTTGAAAGCGTGATGCGCAATGCGTCCTCGCTGGTGGCCGATGAAACCAAGCCTGCCTCGGGCGCGGCCGGGCTGCTGGCCAAGGCGCGGGGCGATTATCGCCGGCTGGTCGCGGCGCTTTACAATGAAGGCTATTATGGCGGTGTGGTGAGCATCCGCGTCGGTGGTCAGGAAGCGGCCAAGCTGGCCCCTGACGTCAACCTGCCCGATCCGGTCGATGTGGCCATTGTGGTCGAGCCGGGCCCCCTGTTCCGCTTCAACAGCGTTGATGTGGTCAATGCGGCGCCGATCACCAGCGATCCGTTTGATTTTGTGCCGCCGCCATCGACGCGCGGTTTCGGTCGTGGCGAGATCGCCAAATCCAGCGTCATTCTGCAGGCCGAGCAGCTGGCCCTGCGCGCCTGGCGACAGCAGGGTTTCCCCAAGGCTGTCATTGCCAGCCGCGAAGTGGTGGCCGACCATGCCAATAGCAGCGTGGATGTGACCATCACGGTCAATCCGGGTCGCAAGGCGGCCTTTGGCGATGTGACCGTGACCGGCACCGAGCGGATGGACCCCGAATTCGTGCGGCGTCAGACCGGGCTTGTGGTCGGCGAAGAGTATGATCCGGATACGCTGGCTCTGGCGCAAAAGCGGCTGGACCGGCTCGAAGTATTCCGCGCAGCGCGGCTCGAGGCAGCTGAATCCATCGGCGTTGACGGGCTACTGCCGTATACGCTGATTGTCCAGGAACTGCCCGGCGCACGCTTTGGCGTGGGCGCAAACTATTCCTCGATCGATGGGCTGGGCGTAGAGGGCTATCACCTGTGGCGCAATCTGTTCGGTCAGGCCGAACGGCTGCGGCTTGATGCGCGGATCGCCAGCATCGCCTATCCGATCGATACCGAGCAGTTCGACTATTCCTTTGGCGGCACCTTCACCAAGCCGGGCATTTTCACGCCCGATACCGATCTGGTGGCGGCGGTGGCGGCCGAGCGAACGATCTATCCGACCTATACCGAAACATCGGCATCGGGGCGGCTGGGGCTGACGCATATCTTCTCCGACGAAATCACCATTGAAGGCGGCGCGTCGCTGGAGCGCAGCCGGTTTGACGACAGTTTCGGCACGCGCGACTTCACTACGGCGGGGCTCTATGGCGGTGCCACGCTGGACTTCCGCAATGACCGGGTCGATGCGACTGCGGGCTGGTATGCCCAGGCCAGTGTCGAACCGTTCTATGAATTCCGCTTCGCCAATGCCGGCGCGCGGGTGACGCTGGAAGGCCGGACCTATTTCGGTTTTGGCGAGAATGATCCGTTCGTTCTGGCGGGCCGGATCAAGGGCGGTGCCCTGGTGGGGCCGGCCCTGTCGGAAATCTCGCCAGACAAGCTGTTCTTTGCCGGCGGCGGCGGATCGGTGCGTGGCTATGGCTACAAGTCGATTGGCGTCAATGATGGTGCGGGCAATGTGACCGGCGGGCGCTATCTGCTCGAAGGATCGCTCGAAGCGCGTATGCGTATCAACGAAGCCTTCGGCATTGTCGGGTTCCTCGACGGTGGCTATGTGGCCGCCGATGTGTTCCCGAGCATTGATGATCTGCGCCTGGGGGCAGGTGCCGGCCTGCGCTATTACACAGGGCTTGGCCCATTGCGACTGGATGCGGCGATCCCGCTGAACAAGAAGCCGGGTGACGCTGATTATGCCGTCTATGTCGGCATCGGGCAGGCCTTCTGATGCGGCGTTTTCTGATTGCCTTGCTGGTACTTGTGGTCCTTGTGGGCCTTGGCGTGCCTGCGGCCCTGGTGGCGCAGGACGTGCTCAATATGGACAATGATGCGCAGAAGGACTGGTTGACCAGTTTTGTGCAGGATCAGTTGTCGACCCCTGAGCGCCAGATCCGGCTATCCAATATCGATGGTGTGCTGGGCTCGGATGTCTCGGTGCGTGAAATCACCATTTCCGATGCCGAAGGCGTCTGGCTGCGGGTGAACAATGCGCAGCTGAACTGGAACCAGGCCGCGCTGTTCCTCGGCCGGCTCGAAGTCCGTTCGCTGACCGCCGATTCGATCGATTATCTGCGCAATGCGGTGCCCAGTGATCAGGTTGATCTGCCACCAGCGGAAGAGGGTGGCTTTGTCGTGCCCGAATTCCCCGTGGCCATTCAGCTTGAACAGCTCAGCGTGCCGCAAGTGAGCTTTGGTGAAAGCGTCTTCGGGCTGGGTTCACAGGTGTCTCTGGAAGGCGCGTTCTCGCTTGATGGGGGCAATCTGAACACCAGCCTGGACATTGTCCGGCTTGATGGGCCGGGCGGCACGCTCAATCTGGATCTTGCCTATGCGCAGGGCGACAGCAATCTTGACCTGGGGTTGTCGCTGGTGGAGCCCGAAGACGGGGTGATTGCCAATCTGCTCAATATTGAAGGGCGCCCGGCGGTCACGCTGACGCTCAATGGCAAGGGCCCGGTCGGCGATCTGCGCACCGAACTTGAACTACAGGCCAATGGCCAGACCGCGTTGAGCGGCGTGGCGACTGTGCGGCAGCAGGCCGAGGGTTTTGGCGTCGATGCCGACCTGCGCGGTCCCCTGTCGAACCTGATGGCGCAGGCCTATCAGCCCTTTTTTGGTGCCGAGACGGCTTTGAGTGCCAATGCGCTGGTGCGCAATGATGGCGGGTTGTCGATCAGCGGACTGCGCCTGAGTGGCGGACAATTGCAGCTTGAGGCTTCGGCCGAAACCACGACTGACAGCTTTTTGCGTGAGCTGACCCTCAATGCCATGATCAGTGATCCGGCAGGCAGCGCGGTGACACTGCCGGTGGCGGGGGCGTCGACCAAGGTGCGTTCGGCCCAACTGACGGTTGATTATGGCGGGGCCGTCGGCAATGGCGCACCGCAGGAATGGCGCGCCAACCTCAATGTGAGCGGTTTTTCCCAGCCGGGCCTGACGGCAGATACCCTGGCGCTGGCCGTCGATGGTGTGGCGACCGCGCTCGATGATCCAACGGCGCGTATGGTGACCTTTAATGGCGATGGCTCGCTGAGCGGCATTGCGGCCGATGCTGCTATCGAAGCCGCGCTGGGCGATGAAATCGGCATTGGTATTGCCGGGCTCTACAAGGCGGGTGAGCCGGTGCAACTGGCGCAGTTGCGGGTGGTCGGCAAGGCGCTGACGGCGGCTCTGTCGGGTCAGCTGGATGGATTGAATTTTACCGGCGATATCGGGCTGGAAACGGCCAGCATTGCGCCGTTCTCCGGACTGGCGGATCGTGATCTGTCCGGCGGGCTGACGCTGGCGGCCAAGGGGACCGTCAAGCCGCTCACCGGTGGTTTTGATCTGACGCTGGATGGTACGGGCCGCGATCTGGCGATTGGCGACGAGATTGCCGATGATCTGCTGGCCGGCACGGTCAAGCTCTCGGGCCGGGTGGCGCGCAGCAAGGCGGGCCTGACCGCTGACAATTTCCGCATCGCCAACACCCAGGTTCAGCTGCTGGCCGACGGCACCTATTCCAGCGTGCTGGCCGATTTCGCGTTCAATCTGGATCTGAGTGATCTGTCGCTGCTGTCCGACCAGGCCAGTGGTGCGCTCAGCGTGGTGGGCACGGCCAAGGGCATGGACGATGTGATCGATCTTGATCTCAACGCCAGTGTCCCGGCTGGACAATTGGCTGATCGGGCGCTGCGCGAGGGTGCGCTGCGGTTTGCCGGGCAATATCGCGGCGAGGTGCTGAGCGGCAAGATTTCCGGCGCGGCAGCACTGGATGGTTATCGCACGACACTGGCAGCGGACGTCAATGTGGCGCCAGCCGAGCAGTCGCTGGCCAATATCGACTTTCAGGCAGCCGGGACGCGGATCAGCGGCGGGCTGACACGCACCGAACTGACCGGGCTGATCAATGGCGGGCTCAGCGTGGTGTCGCCGGACGTGTCAGTGGCGGCAGCATTGGCGCTGCTCGATGCCAGTGGTTCGGTCAATGCCGAGATTACCCTGACGCCGGTCAAGGCCAAGCAAAGTGCCAGCATTCGCGGTGATGTGCGGGCGCTCAGCGTCAACGACATCCGGGTTGGCGCTGCCGACATCAATGCCAGCATTGCCGATCTGTTCGGGGTGCCCGTGATCAATGGCGCCATCAATGGCAGCAATATTGCCGCTGCGGGCGTCGATATCGACACGCTGAGCGCGCGGGCCAACCAGACGGGCGAGACCACCGCTTTTGACGCGCAGGCTGCGCTGGCAACAGGCACCGATGTCGATCTGGCGGGGTCGCTGACCCCGGTCGATGGCGGCTATCGTCTGGCGCTGGATCGGGCGCAATTGCAGCAGGGCACGCTCTCGGCGGCTCTGGCACAGCCAACCGTGCTGGAAGTTGCCGGTTCCGATGTGCGGCTTGATGCAGTGCGGTTCAATGTGGGATCGGGGTCGATCACGGCAAGCGGGTCGGCTGGCGAGGTGATCGACATCGCGCTCGACATCAATGCGCTGCCGCTATCGGTGGCCAACGCCGTGGCGCCCGAGCTGGGCCTGAGCGGCACGCTGAGCGGGCAGGCCCAGATTTCGGGTTCGGGCAGTGATCCCCAGGTGCGGTTCACCACCCAGGCCCAGGGCATTGGCGCTGCGGCCATCAATGATTTCGGTATTGCGCCGCTCAGCCTGACGGCCAGCGGCAGCTTTGCCAGTGGCAGTGTGTCGCTGGCCTCGCTGACGGTCAATGGCGCCGGCGGGTTGACCATAAGCGGTTCGGGCACGGTGCCCCTCAGCGGCAATGGCCTGAACGTATCGGTGACCGGTTCGGCGCCGCTGGTACTGGCCAATCGCTTTGTTGCTGATCGCGGTGGCCAGTTGAGCGGTGTGGTCAACCTGAACGCCCAGGTCACGGGCAGTCTGGACAATCCGCAATTTGGCGGCCGGGTCTCGACCAGTGGCGCTGGCTATATCGATCCTGAACTCAATTTCCGCATGCAGGGCATTACCGGTTCGGCGAGCCTGAATGGGGACCGGCTGGTGATCGAACAGCTTTCGACCAATCTGGCGCGTGGCGGCTCGGTGTCGGCCTCGGGCTCGGTGGGGCTGAGCGGTGGTTTTCCCGCCGATATTCGCGTGGCGCTGAATTCAGTGCGCTATGCCGATGGCAATCTGTTTGTGGCGACGGTGGGGGGCAATCTTACCCTGACAGGCAATCTGACCGGCTCATCGCTGCTGGCCGGCGACGTGCGGGTGGAAGAAGCCAATATCACCGTGCCGGAGAATTTTGGTTCTGGCGCCGACCTGATCAATGTCGAACATGTGCGCGCGCCCGCTGCGGTGGAACGCACGCTGGCGCGTGCCCGGATTGACGAGACCAGTGGCGCGCCCATTCCGCAGACGCGCTCGCCGGGCATGCTGCTCGACATCAAGATCAGCGCGCCCAACCAGATCTTCATCCGCGGCCGTGGCCTTGATGCCGAAGTGGGTGGCTCGGTGCGGGTCACCGGTCCGATCGGCAATATCCAGCCCGTGGGTGCGTTTTCGCTCAATCGCGGCCGCTTGGCGATCCTGGGGCAGCGCGTGACGTTTGAATCCGGTCAGGTCACTCTGGTGGGCGACCTTGATCCCATGCTGAACCTGATTGCCGTCACCGAGGGCGAGGGGATTACGGTCTATGTGACCGTATCGGGCCGCGCCTCCAATATCGATGTGAGCTTTTCCTCCAGCCCGGCCCTGCCGCAGGATGAAGTGCTCAGCCGGCTGATCTTCAAGCGCTCGATGAGCGAGCTGTCGCCACTGCAGCTGGCCAAGCTGGCAGCTGCGGCCGCCGAGTTGGTGGGTGGCGGTGGCAATGGGCTGGTGGACAGCCTGCGCGGTGCTGCGGGGCTGGATGATCTCGACATCGTCACCGATGCCGATGGCAATGTCGCGGTTCAGGCGGGCACCTATCTGCAGGACAATGTCTATCTGGGCGTGCAGGCCGGGGCCGGCGGGCAGAGCAAGGTGACCATCAATCTCGATGTCACCAGCGATCTCAAGGTGACGGGTTCGGCCAGCCAGGACGGCAATTCGAGCGTCGGCGTCTATTACGAGAAAGACTACTAGATCCCAACCCAATGAGGGCGCGATGAGCTTCTGGGACCAGCGCTATGACCGCGCCGAATATGTGTTCGGCGAAGCGCCCAACGCCTTTCTGGCGGCCAATGCGGAGCGTCTGAAGGGTTATGGTTCGGCGCTGGCCGTTGCTGATGGCGAGGGCCGCAATGGCGTGTTCCTGGCTGAACAGGGGCTGGACGTGCTGGCCGTGGATGCCTCGCCAATTGGTTTGGCCAAGGCCGATCAGCTGGCCACAAGGCGGGGCGTGACGCTGACCACGCAATGCCTGGATATCGGTGCCTATGACTGGCCCGAAGCCCGGTTCGATGTGGTGGCCGCCATCTTTATCCAGTTCGCGCCGCCCGCCATGCGCGACGCGATGTTTGCCGGCATGGTGCGCACCCTCAAGCCGGGTGGTCTGCTGTTGCTTGAAGGCTATCGCCCCGAGCAACTCGGCTATGGCACAGGCGGGCCGGGGCAGCTCGAGAACCTTTATACCGAGGCGCTGCTCCGCGCGCGCTTTGGTGCGCTCGAGATCATCTCGCTAGAGAGCTATGATGCCGAACTGAGCGAGGGATCCGCGCATGCCGGGCCGTCCGCCCTGATCGATCTGGTGGCGCGCAAGCCAGCCTAGGGATTTGCCTCTGGCTATCCTCCCCCCCCAAAAAAAGGGGGAGGAACAGATCGCGTCAGACTTTAGCCAATCTTGACTACTGCGCGCCGCCGGTCTTGGCGGCCTTGGCCTCGTCATACCACCAGATGGTGGGAAAGCCCGAGGAAAACTCCGGCAGCGGATCGGGGTGGCTGAAGCGGTCCCAGCGGGCGATGCGCGAATTGCGCAGGGTGTAGCTGGGGACCATGTAGTGGTGGTGCAGAAGGACGCGGTCGAGCGCCATGCTGGCCGCTTCCTGGGTGGCGCGATCATCGGCGATGATGATCTTGTCGATCAGGGCGTCAACACCAGGATCGGCAATGCCGGCATAGTTGCGCGAGCCTTCTTCATCGACGCTGCCGGAGCCGAAATAGTAGCGCTGTTCATTGCCCAGCGAGAAGGACTGGCTCCAGCCGGTATAGATGACATCGTAGTCGAAGCTGCGCAGGCGGTTGATGTATTGCGGGCTGTCGACCGAGCGGACGCTGACATCGACGCCGATCAGCGCCAGATTGGCGACCATATTGGCGGCCACGGGTTCGATGGTGGGGCCGTTGAGCAGGATCTCGAAGGTGAAGGGATTGCCCGCCTCGTCGACCAGCTTGGTGCCCTCGAGCGTATAACCGGCCTCGTTGAACAGGGTCAGCGCGGTGCGCAGGTTTTCGCGCTGTTTGGCGGAGTCGCCGCCCACCGGGTTTTCATAGGGCTCGGTGAACACCGATGCGGGCACCAGATCCTTGATCTCGTTGAGGATCTCGAGCTCTTCGCCTTCGGGCAGGCCGCTGGAGGCAAAGGGCAGGCCGAAGAAATAGCTGTCGATGCGATCATACTGGCCAAAGAACAGCGTGTTGCTCAGCTCCTCGAAATTGAAGGCATAGTTGAGCGCCTCGCGCACGCGTTCGTCCTTGAACTTGTCGCGCCGCATATTAGGGATGAAGCCGACGCCGACACCACTACCGGCATAATCCTGGGGGAACAGCTCCTTGATCACCCGGCCATCGGCGACGGCGGGGAAGTCGTATGCGGTGGCCCAGCGGCGGGCCTGGTTCTCGCTCCACCAGTCGAACTGGTCACCCTTGAAGGCTTCGAACTGCACGGTCAGATCGAGGAAGTACTCGATCTTGTACTGATCAAAATTGTTGGAGCCAACGCGGGTGGGCTGGTTCAGCCCCCAATAGTCGGGGTCGCGCTGATAGGTGATGGTGCGGCCCGCATCGAAGCTGGCCAGCTGATAGGGCCCCGAGCCCATCGGCGCTTCAAGGGTGGACTGGCCGATATCGCGGGTTTCGCCATTGGCGTTGGTGCCCTCCCACCAGTGCTGGGGCAGCACCAGCATCTGGCCCAGGATCAGCGGCAATTCGCGATTGCCGGTCTGATCGAAGGTGAAGGTGACTTCGCCCGGCGCGGTGACTTCAGCACTGGTGATATTGGCGTAGTACTGCGCCATGTTGGGATTGATCTCGACCAGCGTGTCGAAGGACCACACAACATCCTGGGGCGTGACGGGTTCGCCGTCCTGCCATTTGGCGGCCGGGTCGATGCGGAAGGTGACCGCGCCATAATCGGGGGCGATCTTCAGGCTTGAGGCGATCAGGCCGTAATAGGTGTTCACCTCATCTGAGGAGGGTGTCATCAGGGTCTCATAGACCAGCCCCAGCCCACCGGCCGCCTCGCCCTTGGGCAGGACGGGATTGAAGGTGTCAAAGCCGCCCATATCGCCAATGCGCACGGTGCCGGTCTTGGGGGCATCGACATTGACGTAGTCGAAATGGGTGTAGTCCGCGCCATATTTGGGCTCGCCGGTCATGGTGAAGGCGTGGGTCCACACATCGGTGGGGGTCTGCGCCAGGGCAGGGGTGGCCAGGCCGGCCATCAGGCCAAGGACGAGGACGGGTGCGAACTTCATCGGACGGCTCCGGAGCTAGAGAACTGGGAAAACAGACTAGGCGCGATCATGGGCGGACAACAGGGGGCGTTGCCGCCGATGTGGGCGCGGTGAGGGTGGCGATGTCGAAAGCGGCGGCCATCAGGGTCCTGGTGTAGTCCGATTGCGGCGCGGCAAAGATGGCTGCAGCATCGCCCTGCTCGACGATCTTGCCATTGCGCATGACGATCAGGCGATTGGCCAGGGCGCGGACGACCTTGAGATCGTGGCTGATGAACATATAGGTCAGGCCATGGCGCTGCTGCAGATCGCGCAGCAGGTCCACGACCTGGGCCTGAATGGAGACATCGAGCGCCGAGGTGGGTTCATCGAGCACGACGAATTTGGGTTCGAGCACCATGGCGCGGGCAATGGCGATGCGCTGGCGCTGGCCGCCGGAGAATTCGTGCGGATAGCGGAAGCGCGTTTCGGGCGGCAGGCCCACTTCGCGCAGCGCGGTGACGACACGGGCATCGCGCTCGGCGGCGCTGAGATCGGGGCGATGCACGGCCAGTCCTTCGCCAATGATGCGGTCAACCGACAGGCGCGGGCTGAGCGAGCCGAACGGGTCCTGAAACACGATCTGCAGATCAGCACGCAGCGGGCGCATGGCCTTCCAGGAGCGCGACTGGATTTCGTTGCCCAGCACGACGATCCGGCCCGTGGAGGGCAATAGCCGCAGCAGGGCATAGCCCAGGGTGGATTTGCCGGAACCGGATTCCCCGACCACGCCCAGCGTCTCGCCCTGACGGATGGTCAGATCAACACCATCAACGGCCCGGATATGGCCCTTGGTGCGGCGCAGCAGGCCGCGCTTGATGGGGAACCAGACCTTGAGGTCGCTGACGTCGACAATGGTGGGCGCGCTCTCGTTGCTTGGCGGTGGGGCGCCATGCGGTTCGGCAGCCAGCAGGTGTTGGGTGTAAGCGTGTTGCGGGTTGGCAAACAGCGGGGCGACCGGGCCGGTCTCGACGATTTCGCCTTCGGTCATGACGCAGACGCGGTCGGCGATGGTTTTGACGATGCCCAGATCATGGGTGATGAACAGCATGGCCATGCCCAGACGTTTCTGCAGATCCTTGAGCAGGGTCAGGATCTGCGCCTGCACGGTGACGTCGAGCGCGGTGGTGGGTTCATCGGCGATCAGCAGATCGGGTTCATTGGCCAGCGCCATGGCGATCATGACGCGCTGGCGCTGGCCGCCCGAGAGCTGGTGCGGAAAAGCGGCGAGGCGGCTGGCCGGGTCGGGAATGCCGACGGCATCGAGCAGTTCGAGTGTGCGGGCACGGGCGGCGTTGGCGCGCAGGCCCCGATGGATGGCGAGCACTTCGCCGATCTGGGCCTCTATGGTGTGAACCGGATTGAGCGAGCTCATCGGTTCCTGAAAGATCATCGAAATATCATTGCCGCGCACGGCGCGCAGGTCGTCGGCTGGCGCGGTGATCAGGTCCTGGCCCTTGAACAGGATCTGACCGGTCAGCTGCGCGCTGGGCGGCAGCAGCTTGAGCACCGACAGGGCGGTGACCGACTTGCCCGAACCGGATTCGCCGACCAGCGCGAGGGTCTCGCCGGGCGCGATATCAAAGCTGATATTGCGGGTGGCGGGATTGTCGCCAAAGCGGATGGTCAGGTCGCGGACCGAAAGGAGGGGGGCGCTCATGCGAAGGCCTTGCGGGGGTCAAAGGCATCACGCACAGCCTCGCCGACAAACACCAGCAGGGTCATGATGATGGCGATGGCGAAAAAGCCGGTGAGGCCGAGCCAGGGCGCCTGCAGGTTCTCCTTGCCCTGAAACAGCAGGTCGCCCAGCGAGGGGGTGCCCGGTTCCAGGCCCAGGCCGAGCAGGTCAAGCGAGGTCAGCGTGACCACCGAGCCCGACAGGATGAACGGCATGAACGTCAGGGTGGCGACCATGGCGTTGGGCAGCAAGTGGCGCCACATAATGGTGACATTGGAGACGCCCAGCGCACGGGCGGCGGCGATATATTCAAAGTTGCGGCCGCGCAGGAACTCGGCGCGCACAATGCCCACCAGGGACACCCAGGAGAACAGCAACAGAATGCCCAGCAAGACCCAGAAGCTGGGAGCGATAATGCTCGAGATGATCAGCAGCAGATAAAGGGCGGGGATGGAGGTCCAGATTTCGATCAGGCGCTGGGCGATCAGATCGAGCCAGCCGCCGAAATAGCCCTGCACAGCGCCCGCCATCAGCCCGATGATCGAGGACAGGATGGTCAGGGTGAAGCCGAACAGGATGGAAATGCGCACGCCATAGAGCAGGCGGGCCAGCACATCATGGGCTTCGCCATCGGTGCCCAGCCAGTGGTAATTGCTCCAATTGCATTCGGGATCGTCCACGCCCAGCGGATAGCGCTGACAGGCTTCCTCGCGGCTGAGCATCCAGGTGGGGGCGATGGCGCCTGAGCCGGGCTGGTAGCCGTCCACGGTATTGTAGCTGAAATGAACCGGCGGCCAGATGGCCCAGCCATTGTCGGCGATCTGCTGTTCCATGAAGTCGCCGCGATAGTCGGGCGTGCCCAGAAAGCCGCCAAAGCGGGATTCGGGATAATCGACAAAGGCGGGAAACAGCAGCTCGTTTTGGTAGGACACCACGATGGGGCGATCATTGGCGATGAACTCCGAGCCCAGTGCCAGTACCAGCAGCGCCAGAAAGATCCATAGCGACCACCAGCCCCGGCGATTGGCGCGGAAACTGTCCCAGCGGCGCTGATTGAGCGGGCTGAGCCAGCGGCGGCGGGGCCGGCGCGGCGCGATGTCGGTCACGGCCCTCATACTTCGCGGCTTTCGAAATCGAGCCGCGGATCAACCCACATATAGGCCAGGTCGGACACCAGCGAGATCACCAGTCCGAGCAGGCTGAAGATGTAGAGCGTGGCAAATACCACCGGATAATCTCGGCTGGCCACCGAAACGAAGCCGAGCAGGCCCAGCCCATCAAGCGAGAAGATGGTTTCGATCAGCAGGGAGCCACCAAAGAAGGCGCCGACAAAGGCGGCGGGGAAACTGGCAATGATCAGCATCATGGCGTTGCGAAAGACGTGGCGGTAGAGCACCTGATTTTCGGTCAGGCCCTTGGCGCGGGCCGTGGTGACATATTGCTTGCCGATCTCGTCGATGAACGAGTTCTTGGTGAGCAAGGTGGTGGTGGCAAAGGCGCCCAGACCCATGGCGATGATGGGCAGCACCAGATGCCAGAGATAATCGAACAGCCAGAGGTGGAATGGCCAGTTGGCAGCGCCGGTGGAATGCAGGCCGCGGAGCGGGAAAATCGACCAGAAGCTGCCGCCGGCAAACAGGATGATCAGCGCGATGGCGACCAGAAAGCCGGGCACGGCATAGCCGATAATGACAATGGTCGAGGTCCAGACGTCAAAGCGGCTGCCATCGCTGACAGCCTTCTTGATGCCCAGCGGGATGGAAACGCCATAGGCAATCAGCGTCATCCACAGACCCAGCGAGATCGAGACCGGCATCTTCTCCTTGATCAGATCGATCACTGAGATGTCGCGGTAATAGCTGTCGCCGAAGTCAAAGCGCAGATAATTCCACAGCATCATGCCGAAGCGTTCGAGCGGTGGCTTGTCGAAGCCGAACTGCTTTTCGATGCGCTCCACCAGTTCGGGCGCCAGACCCTGGCTGCCGCGATAGGCCGAGCCGCTCTTGCCGCCCTGGCCGGGCTGGGCGGTAAAATCGCCGCCCGCGCTGCCGGTGATGCGTTCGGTCATGGAGACGTTCTGGCCTGACAGATTGGCCAGCGCCTGTTCGACCGGCCCGCCGGGGGCGAATTGGGTGATCAGGAACGAAATGGCCATGATGCCGAATACGGTCGGGATCATCAGCAGGATGCGGCGAAGAATATAGGCGCCCATCGGGTCTCCGGGCAGGCAGGTTATCTGGCAAGCTAAGCGCTGCAGGGGGATCGGCGGCAAATCACCTTGCAGTGAAAGGGCTTGGGCACGAGTGCAACATTTTGATGAATGCTTGGCAAGCCGCGCACGGGCGCAAGCGTCCAGTGGCGGGGCGGCCATGGTTATGGCTTGCCCCGCCGTGTATTGAGCGTCAGGATTGCGCCATAGGGAGCTGCTCATGAGCTACGAAATCATCGCCAATGTCGACAACCCGTCCACGGCCCGAGTGCTGATGACCGCGCTGCGGGCGCACGGGTTTCATCCGCTCGAAAATGGCGAAGGCGGGCTGCCCGGTGTCGGCAATATCTTCGGCAAGGGGGGCGTTCCCGTGCAGGTTCCCGAAGAGGAAGCGGCCGATGCAACCCTGCTGGCGGCGGAGTTGTTGAAGGAAATGGTGGCCAGCGACACGTAAAAGCGCCACATTGATGCGCCTTACGTCAGTTGCGGCCAGGGCGGTTGAACGCAGTGTGGGCTTTGGCTATAAGCCAGCCGACCTGTTAACTTTTGTTAAGCCTTTGGGCAGGAGCGACCAATGTCGATTTGGATGCGCGGATCGTTTTCCGCTGCGGGAGTTGCAGCAATCGCGCTGTTGGTGGCGGGGTGTACCTCGACGGGATCAAACACAGCCAATCTCAATACGATTGGGGCACCACAGCAATTGCAGCCGGTGCAGAATTCTACAGTGCAACAGGGAACGCTGCCGGCAATCGGCGCGACCGGTACGGTTGCACCAGGCCTGTCTGGCCAGCCCGTGCTGGGCGGGGTTCAGGCCAATACCCAGGTTGCGGCCACAACGACCGGCACGCCATCGTCAATCGTTTCGCTTGATCCACTGGCCCGGCCCGTGTCCGGCGCCATGACCACGGGACCTGAGGGCGTGTGGAATGTGGTTGCGGGCTCGCAGCAGTGCCGCCTCAACCTGCCCATGACCGCCAAGACCGGGACCAGCTACTTCCGCGCCTCGGCGCCGGGGTGTGCCATTCCGACCCTGGCTGGCGTTGCCGGTTGGCAGCAGGTGGGCAGCCAGCTGCAGCTTTATGATGAGAACGGCAATATCGCCGCGTTCCTGGCGCCAAGCGGTGGGCGCTATATCGGCACCATGGGCGGTGGCCAGGCCATCTCGATGGCGCGCTAAAAGATTTGGGAAGCCGGTCTGCAAAGGCCGGCTTCTTTTGACCTCTAAGGTCCATTCTTCTCCATGCTGTCCGCGGGCTTGACCCAGGGACCACTCTCAACGCATTGGATGCTGCAATTGACCCTTGGGTCGCGCCCGAGGGCAGCACAGTTTTTGCTATGTCATCCAGTTCTTCCCAAACATCCCCCGGCCCGGTCAACGCGGCCTATGCCGCGCTGGTAGCGCGCGGCGCCCTGACGGCGGACCCCGCCCAGCATGATGCCGCCGCACTGCTTGATGATGTGCTGGCTGGCCTCGAGGCGCAAAAGCCCAAGGGGCTCCTGGGCAAGCTGTTCGACGCCAAAACTGGCCCGGTTCAGGGCCTTTACCTGCATGGCGAAGTGGGGCGCGGCAAAACCATGCTGATGGACCTGTTCTTCAACGCCGCGCCGATCGAGGGCAAGCGGCGGGTGCACTTCCACGAGTTCATGGACGAAATCCATGCCGGCATGTCGACCTTTCGCAAGAGCGCCAAGGGGCGCGATGCCGATCCGGTCGCGGCGGTGGTCAAACCGATTCTGAAATCGGGGCTGAAGCTGCTGTGCCTTGATGAAATGCATGTGCACGACATCACCAATGCCATGCTGCTGTCGCGGCTGTTCGAAAAACTGTTCGCTGGCGGCGTGACGCTGGTGGCAACGTCCAATGTGGTGCCGGACGAGCTCTATAAGGATGGGCTGAACCGGCAATTGTTCCTGCCCTTTATTGCGCTGCTCAAGGCGCATCTGAGGGTGGCATCGCTGCCCGCGGCGCAGGATTACCGGCGGATGAAGTTTGCCGGGCAGCATGTCTATGCCTTTGGCACGGGCGAAGCGGCGCACGCGGAAATGGACAGGCTGTGGCTGCGCATTACCGGGGGTGAACCCGGTGAGCCGGGCATTGTCGAAAGCACCGGGCGTTCCATTGCCGTGCCGCTGACAGCGCTGGGAGCGGCACGGTTCGGCTTTGCCGATCTGTGCGAGAAACCATTGGGGTCGCGCGATTTCGTGCGCATCGCGCATCAGTTCGATTCGATCATCGTGGATGGCGTGCCGCAAATGGACCGGACCATGTCCAACGCCGCCAAGCGGTTCATCCTGCTGATCGACACCCTCTATGATCGCGGCGTCAAGCTGGGCGCCAGCTTTGCGGTGCCGCTCGAAGAGCTAGGCCACGATGACAAGACCGCGTTTGAATTTCAGCGGACCGTGTCACGGCTGATCGAGATGCAGTCCGAGGACTATCTCAGCCAGGGGCTGCGCGATGCCCCGCCTGCGGCAGACTAGGGCTCGCACAGCGCTACCTTGCCCAACGGGCAGGGGGGCTTCACCCATCGGCAAGGGCGAAAGCGCTGTTTAGACGAAGGGTTCACTTGCCCCTCTGGGCCGCTAGGGTTAAACGTGCGCCAATTCAACGCAGTTTTGGGATGAGGACTTATGGCGCGTAAAAAGATCGCTCTTATCGGCTCAGGTCAGATCGGTGGCACGCTTGCCCATCTGGCTGCCCTCAAGGACCTTGGCGACATCGTTCTGTTTGATATCGTTGACGGTGTGCCGCAGGGTAAGGCGCTGGATCTGTCCCAGTCGGCTCCGGTTGAGGGCTATGACGCCGCGATCACCGGTACCTCGAAATATGAAGACCTCAAGGACTCCGATGTGGTGATCGTCACCGCCGGTGTGCCCCGCAAGCCCGGCATGAGCCGCGATGATCTGCTCGAAATCAACCTCAAGGTGATGGAGCAGGTTGGTGCAGGCATTGCCAAGTATGCGCCCAATGCCTTCGTGATCTGCATCACCAACCCGCTCGACGCGATGGTCTGGGCCCTGCAGAAGTTCTCTGGCCTGCCCACCAACAAGGTGATCGGCATGGCTGGCGTGCTGGACAGCTCGCGCTTTGTGCACTTCATCGCTGATGAGCTGGGCGTGTCGGTGCAGGACGTCAACGCCTTCGTGATGGGCGGTCATGGCGATACCATGGTGCCGCTGGCCCGCTACTCCACCGTTGCCGGCATCCCGCTCACTGACATCGTCAAGATGGGCTGGATGAGCAAGGAAAAGCTTGAAGAGATCATCCAGCGCACCCGTGATGGCGGTGCCGAGATCGTGGGCCTGCTCAAGACCGGTTCGGCGTTTTATGCGCCGGCCACTTCGGCGATCGCGATGGCCGAGAGCTATCTCAAGGACAAAAAGCGCGTGCTGCCCGCTGCCGTCTATCTGAACGGCGAATTCGGGGTCAAAGGCACCTATGTCGGCGTGCCGGTGGTGATCGGCGCAGGCGGTGCCGAGAAGGTCGTGGAGATCTCGCTCAACTCGGCCGAACAAAAAGCGTTCGACAAATCGGTCGGCGCGGTTGAAGGGCTGATCGAGGCCTGCAAGAAGATTGCGCCCAAGCTGGCGTAACCAAGATGGTGTCATCCCCGCGCAAGCGGGGATTTCCCGTTTGGGGGCACTGAGATGAGATTTCCGCACAAGCGGAAATGATGCGGTGGGGGCCAGGGGCCCCGTGACCACTAAGCGATTTACCCATCCAAGGGGACTTTGAATGAACATCCATGAACATCAGGCCAAAGAGCTGCTGAAGTCGTATGGCGCGCCGGTTGCGGCGGGCGTGGCGATCTTTTCGGCGGACGATGCTGCGGCCGCAGCGCAGTCGCTGCCAGGCCCGCTCTATGTGGTCAAGAGCCAGATCCACGCCGGTGGCCGTGGCAAGGGCAAGTTCAAGGAACTGGGTCCAGATGCCAAGGGCGGCGTGCGCCTGGCCAAGACCGTCGACGAGGTAGTTGCCTTCTCCAGGGAGATGCTGGGCAACACGCTGGTGACCAAGCAGACCGGCGATGCCGGCAAGCAGGTCAATCGCCTGTATATCGAAGACGGCGCTGACATTGCCCGCGAGCTGTACTGCTCGCTGCTGGTCAACCGCGAGAGCGGCCGCGTGTCGTTCGTGGTCTCGACCGAAGGCGGCATGGACATTGAGGCAGTTGCCGAGGCGACCCCTGAAAAGATCATCAGCATCGATATCGACCCGACTGCTGGCGTCACCGATGCCGACGTGGCCAAGATCGTCTCGGCGCTGGCGCTCGATGGCGATGCCAAGGCCGATGCGGCCAAGCTGTTCCCGATCCTCTACAAGGCCTTTGTCGACACCGACATGAGCATGCTCGAGGTCAACCCGCTGATCGTGATGGATGATGGTCACCTGCGCGTGCTCGACGCCAAGGTGAGCTTCGACAACAATGCCTCGTTCCGCCATGAAGAACTCAAGGCCCTGCGCGATCTGAGCGAAGAAGACGCCAAGGAAATCGAAGCGTCCAAGTATGATCTGGCCTATGTGGCGCTGGACGGCAATATTGGCTGCATGGTCAATGGCGCGGGTCTGGCCATGTCCACCATGGACATCATCAAGCTCTATGGTGCCGAGCCGGCAAACTTCCTGGACGTTGGTGGCGGTGCCACCAAGGAAAAGGTCACTGCTGCGTTCAAGATCATCACCGCCGATCCGGCTGTGAAGGGCATTCTGGTCAACATCTTTGGCGGCATCATGCGCTGCGACGTGATCGCCGAAGGCGTGATCGCTGCGGTCAAGGAAGTCGGCCTGGAAGTGCCGCTGGTGGTTCGTCTGGAAGGCACCAAGGTCAAGGAAGGCAAGGCGATCCTGGATCAGTCCGGCCTGAACGTGATCTCGGCAGATGACCTGGACGATGCCGCCCAGAAGATCGTCAAGGCGGTCCAGGGCTAGCGCGGTGCGCGCCGCTCTCACCATCATTGCCGTTGTGGCACTCTGCGCGACGCCTGTCGCCGCGCAGGGCAAAACCAAGGCCAAGGCGTCAGCCGGCGTTGCGGTTCTGGAGATGTGTGAGCGTTTTGCCAGTGGCGATGTGCTGGCAGTACAGGCGGCGCAAGCCCAGGGCTGGGATGCCTATGAAGATGCGGGCGAAAGCCCGTTCGTAAAGTCGTACACGGCCGACAAGGCCGTGCCCGGCGTAGGTGAAGCCAGCCTGTTTGCCCTGATCGAAAGCTATCCCGAAAGCAGCTTTGGCTATTGCCGGGTTGATGTCGACCAGCCCGAAGGGGGCAATGAACTCGTCCAAGCGATTGCCGATCTGCCGCGCTATGCGGGGGAGACACGGGTGGTCGATGATGGGCTCTATGCCAGCCTGGTGGCCAGCGACAAGCCCAATTGGCTGCTGCTGTCGCATCGCAATGCGGACAGTTTCGTGATCCAGCTTTCCATCAATACGCCCAAGGCGGCGACTGAACAGTAATTCAACGGCGCTTTGCCCATGGCAGGCGGAATTCGGCGCCGAGCGCCCAACGACGAAAGAGAAGTAGATGTCCATTCTCGTCAACAAAGACACCAAGGTTCTCGTACAGGGCCTGACCGGCAAGACCGGTACGTTCCATACCGAACAGGCTCTGGCCTATTTCGGCACCCAGATGGTGGGTGGCACGCACCCCAAAAAGGGTGGCGAAGTGTGGACCAGCGGTCTGGATGCCGCGCGCACCCTGCCCATCTTCACCACGGTTGCTGAAGGCCGCGAAAAGACCGGTGCCAATGCATCGGTAATCTATGTGCCGCCTGCCGGCGCTGCTGCGGCCATCGAAGAAGCGATCGACGCTGAAATCGAGCTGATCGTATGCATCACCGAAGGCGTTCCCGTGCTCGACATGGTGCGGGTCAAGGCCAAGCTGGAAAAGTCTAAGTCGCGCCTGATCGGGCCAAACTGCCCCGGCGTGCTGACACCAGAAGAATGCAAGATCGGCATCATGCCCGGTTCTATCTTCTCGAAGGGCTCGGTGGGTATCGTGTCGCGTTCGGGCACACTGACCTATGAAGCCGTGTTCCAGACCACCAATGAAGGTCTGGGCCAGACCACTGCGGTGGGTATCGGTGGTGATCCGGTCAAGGGCACCGAATTCATCGACATGCTCGAAATGTTCCTGGCCGATGAAGCCACCAAGTCGATCGTGATGATCGGCGAAATCGGTGGTTCGGCTGAAGAAGATGCCGCCCAGTTCCTGATCGATGAAGCCAAGCGTGGCCGCAAAAAGCCAATGGCTGGCTTCATTGCGGGCCTGACTGCGCCTCCAGGCCGCACCATGGGTCATGCTGGTGCCGTAATTTCAGGCGGTAAGGGCGGTGCTGAAGACAAGATCGCGGCAATGGAGGCAGCGGGTATCCGCATGTCGAAGTCGCCAGCACGCATTGGCCGGACGCTTGCCGAAGTCCTCAAGGGCTAAGGCTTAGTCGAAAGTCGGTCGCGCTTCGGACACAGATCGGTGTTACCGATTGTGTGTGTTGGTGGCCGACAACACTGCAGTGTGAGCCGCGGCGCCTTCTGGGGCGCCGCAAGTCTTAACAGGATGCAAAGGAAAAGCGGTCAATAGTCCCAGAAGCAATGACCGCTCATTAAGCCGGGACTGTCCGGCGGTTCAGAAGGATGGCGGGGCGCGGGCCTCGGACATAAAGCGATGACACGACAGGAAAAGAACGACACGTTCTTGCTGACCTCGTTCCTCTATGGTGGGAACGCCGACTACATCGAGCAATTGTACTCCCGGTACAAAACCGATCCTTCGAGCGTCGATGAGACGTGGCAGAGCTTTTTTTCAAAGCTCGATGATGGTGAGGGTGTCGCGCAAAAGAATGCCGACGGTCCAAGCTGGGGCCGCAAGGACTGGCCGCAAGCCCCCAATGGCGAGCTTGTCAGTGCGCTGGACGGTAACTGGGGCGAGATCGCCGTAAAGACCGAACAGGCCGTCAGCAAGAAGGCCGCAGCGCTGGGCGTTGCCAATTCCAGTGTCGACGATGTGTTGCAGGCCACGCGCGATTCGATCCGCGCGATCATGATGATCCGGGCCTATCGCATGCGCGGCCATCTGCATGCCGATCTTGATCCGCTCAAGATGAAGGCCGAAGAGCCAGCGCCCGAGCTTGATCCCAAGAGCTATGGCTTCACCGAGGCTGACTACAGCCGCAAGATTTTCATCGATAACTATCTGGGCCTGGAATACGCGACCATTCCAGAGATGCTGTCGATCCTCAGCCGGACCTATTGCGGGACGCTGGGCATCGAGTTCATGCATATCTCGGATCCCGAAGCCAAGCAGTGGATTCAGGAACGCATCGAAGGCCCTGACAAGGAAATCGCCTTCACTGCCGAGGGCAAGAAGGCGATCCTGAACAAGCTGATCGAATCTGAAGGGTTCGAGAAGTTCATCGACGTCAAATATACCGGCACCAAGCGGTTCGGTCTGGATGGCAGTGAAGCCACGATCCCGGCGCTTGAGCAGATCATCAAGCGCGGCGGTGCGCTGGGCATCAAGGATATCGTGCTGGGCATGGCTCACCGCGGTCGCCTGAACGTGCTGACCCAGGTGATGCAGAAGCCGCATCGCGCCCTGTTCCACGAATTCAAGGGCGGCGCTTTCTACCCCGATGATGTCGAGGGTTCGGGCGACGTGAAGTATCATCTGGGTGCCTCCTCGGATCGCGACTTTGACAACAACAAGGTCCATCTGTCGCTGACGGCAAATCCGAGCCATCTCGAGATCGTTGATCCCGTGGTGCTGGGCAAGTCGCGCGCCAAGCAGGATCAGCACATTGCCCCCAAGGGCAAGCTGGTCAACATCCCCACCGATGGCAAGCCAGACCGTTCCATGGTGCTGCCGCTGCTGATCCATGGTGATGCCGCTTTTGCCGGGCAGGGCGTGATCGCCGAATGTCTGGGGCTGAGTGGCCTGAAGGGCCACCGCACCGGTGGTTCGATCCACTTCGTGATCAACAACCAGATCGGCTTCACCACGAGCCCGATGTATTCGCGCTCGTCGCCCTATCCCACCGACGTCGCCAAGATGATCGAGGCGCCTGTACTGCATGTGAACGGGGATGACCCTGAAGCTGTGGTGTTTGCCGCCAAGGTGGCCGTGGAATATCGCCAGAAATTCGGCAAGCCTGTCGTGATCGACATGTTCTGCTATCGCCGGCATGGCCATAACGAGGGCGATGAGCCCAGCTTCACCCAGCCGCTGATGTATTCCAAGATCCGGGCGCACAAGACCACGCTCGAAATCTATTCGGAAAAGCTGGTCAGCGAAGGTCTGCTGACCGCCGCTGAAATCGATCAGCTCAAGGCTGACTGGCGCGCGACGCTGGAAAAGGAATTCGAGGCCGGCCAGGACTATCGTCCGAACAAGGCCGACTGGCTTGATGGGCAGTGGAAGGATTTCCGTCCTGCCGATCAGGAAGGTCCGCGTCGCGGCGAAACCGGTGTCGCCATTGATCGCCTGTCCAAGATCGGTACCGATCTGACGCGCATTCCCGAAGGCTTCAACGTCCACAAGACGGTCAAGCGCTTCATGGACAACCGTCTGTCGGCAATCGAGTCGGGCGAAGGCATTGACTGGGCAACCGCTGAATCCCTGGCCTTTGGCACACTGGTGACCGAAGGTCATCCCGTGCGCCTGTCGGGTCAGGATGTGGAACGCGGCACGTTCAGCCAGCGCCACTCGGTGCTCAATGATCAGAAGGTCGACAACAAGACCTATACCCCGCTCAACAATCTGGACCCCGACCAGTGCCGTTACGAGGTCATCAACTCGATGCTCTCGGAAGAGGCCGTGTTGGGTTTTGAATATGGCTACTCGCTGGCCGAGCCGCGTGCCCTGACCATCTGGGAAGCCCAGTTTGGTGACTTCGTGAACGGCGCGCAGGTGGTGATCGACCAGTTCATCTCCTCGGGTGAACGCAAGTGGTTCCGCATGAGCGGTCTGGTGATGCTGTTGCCCCATGGCTATGAAGGCCAGGGTCCAGAGCATTCCTCGGCCCGTCCCGAGCGCTTCCTGCAACTGTGTGCGGAAGACAATATGCAGGTCGCCAACTGCACCACGCCCGCCAACTACTTCCATGCCCTGCGCCGTCAGGTGACCCGCGACTTCCGCAAGCCGCTGATCCTGATGACGCCCAAGAGCCTGCTGCGCCACAAGCGTGCGACGTCGGGGCTGGCGGAAATGGGTCCGGATTCGGTGTTCCATCGCCTGCTCTGGGACGATGCTGAAGCGCCCGGCGCGCCCAAGACCACCACCAAGCTGACCAGCGACGACAAGATCCGTCGCGTCGTGCTGTGCACCGGCAAGGTCTATTACGATCTGCTCGAAGAGCGTGAGAAGAAGGGCATCGACGATGTCTATCTGCTGCGCATCGAACAGCTTTATCCGTTCCCGGCCAAGGCGCTGCTGGACGAATTGAACCGGTTCCAGAACGCCGAAGTGATCTGGTGCCAGGAAGAACCCAAAAATATGGGTGCCTGGGCGTTCATTCAGCCTTATGTTGAATGGGTGTTTGACCAGATGGGCCGGACGGGCCAGCGCGTGCGCTATACCGGCCGCCCTGCATCCGCTTCCACAGCGACGGGCCTGATGCGCACGCATCTGGCACAGTTGCAAGCCTTCCTCGACGAAGCCTTCGCTCAATAAAAGGACTACACATGTCGACTGAAATCCGCGTACCGACGCTGGGCGAAAGCGTCACCGAAGCCACTATCGGGCAGTGGTTCAAGCAGGTTGGCGACACTGTCGCTGCCGATGAGCCGCTCGTCGAGCTCGAGACCGACAAGGTCACCATCGAAGTGCCAGCACCTGCCGCTGGCGTGCTCGAAGCCATTGCGGCCAATCCTGGCGACACTGTCGAAATCAATGCCCTGCTTGGTGCCATTGGCGGCGCCGGTGCCGCTGCTGCGCCCAAGGCGACTGCCGAGCCGATCAAGGCTGAAGCGCCGCCGGCAGCAGCGCCTGCGGCAGCGCCAGCCGCACAGGCCACCAGCATGGCCCCTTCGCCTTCGGCCCAGAAAATGGCTGCCGAAAAGGGCGTGGACACCGATGACGTTGCCGGTTCGGGCAAGCGTGGTCAGGTGCTCAAGGAAGACGTATTGTCGGCCATGAGCAAGATTGCTGCGGCGCCGGCCGAGGCCAAACCTGCTGAAGCCAAGCCAGCCGAAGCCAAGGCACCTGCTGCGGCCAAGGCCCCGGCATCGGGCGTTCAGGGCGATCGCGAAGAGCGCGTGAAGATGACGCGTCTGCGTCAGACCATTGCGCGTCGCCTCAAGGATGCACAGAACACGGCTGCCATGTTGACCACCTTTAACGAGGTGGACATGGCGCCAGTGATGAACCTGCGCACACAGTACAAAGAGCTGTTCGAGAAGAAGCATGGCGTCAAGCTTGGCTTCATGGGCTTTTTCACCAAGGCCGTGGTGCACGCGCTCAAGGAAATCCCCGCCGTCAATGCCGAGATCGATGGCGATGAGCTGATCTACAAGCAGTACGCCAATATCGGCGTTGCCGTGGGTACCGATAAGGGCCTTGTGGTTCCTGTGGTGCGCGATGCGGACCAGATGTCGATCGCCGATATCGAAAAGGCCATCAACGGTCTGGGCAAGAAGGCGCGCGATGGTCAGCTGTCGATGGCCGACATGCAGGGCGGCACCTTCACCATCTCCAATGGTGGCGTTTATGGCTCGCTGATGAGCACGCCAATCCTCAATGCCCCACAGTCTGGTATTCTGGGGATGCACAAGATCCAGGAGCGGCCGGTGGTCGTGAATGGCGAGATCGTGATCCGTCCGATGATGTATCTGGCCCTGAGCTATGATCACCGGATCGTGGACGGCAAGGAAGCGGTGACGTTCCTGGTGCGGGTCAAGGAAAGCCTTGAATCGCCAGAGCGTCTGGTGCTCGACCTTTAGTTCGCCGCATTGCGGTGCGAATTGCAGGGGTCCGCTTCGGCGGGCCCCTTTTTGTTAGCGTAATCGTGATGCGCGTGCGGCTCGATGCTAACAGTGTGTTAACGTCTGACGGGCAGATGACGCGATGTGTTGTCATGCCAAATGTTGAGAGTAGACCGCCTTTTGCGTCCACTGATCCGAACCGCCGTCTGCTGGCTTGTCGCCCTTGTCCCCGCCTACGCCCAGGATGCTGCAGACCCCGAACTGGTCGGCGAGCTGATGGCGTTTCACGGCTCCAAGACCATTGTGTCGGTGATGAGCACCCATTGCTACGAGACCACGGGGCTCGACGAGGCCTATCACGAGGCCAGCGAGAACTGGTATCTGCGCAATATTGGCTTTCTTGATCTGGCCAACCGGGTTGCGGAACGGCTGGGTGGCGGCACGCCCGCAGAGATTGCGGCGGCCGAGACCTATGGCGGCACCCAGATCATGAGCGCCTATAATCAGGCCGAGAACAAGGACAGCTTTTGTCGGGCGTTTCTCGATCAGGTCAATTCCGGCGCGCTTGATATCGACGAAAGCCTGCCGGTCGCGCTCAAGAAGGCGCAAGAAGTCGCTGCGCAATAGGCGCATAATGGCGGTTTGCGTCGCGGGCAGACTCCGGTAAACAGAGATTCATCGCCGCGGCGGGCGTGTCACTGTTATTGGTGTCCCCATGGACTTCCCCTGGCTCGAATTTATCGGCCTCATGCTGGCCTTTGGCATCAATGCGGTCATTCCGGGCGCCGATTTTGCCATGGTGCTGCGCCAATCAATTGCCCATGACCGGCGCGCGGCGCTGTTTACCTCAGCGGGTATCGCGGCATCCATTCTGGTCCATGGCAGCTATACGCTGCTGGGCGTGGGGGTGATCGTGGGTCAGTCGTTGATGCTGTTCAACATCCTGAAGTGGCTGGGCGCTGCCTATCTGGTGTATCTGGCGATCTCTGCCTTGCGCAGTCCACCACCACAGCCGCCTGCCGCTGCCGATCTGGGCGTGGCGCGGCGCGGCGATTTTTCGGCCTTCGCATTGGGTTTTCTGACCAATCTGCTCAATCCCAAGGCCGTGCTGTTCTTCCTGGCGCTGTTCACCAGTCTGGTGTCGGCGCATACGGGCGGCGACATCAAGGTGTTCTACGTGGCCTGCATGAGCATCATGCTTTTTGCCTGGTTCGCTTTGGTCTCGATATTCTTTACGACAGCGTCGGTACGACAGAGCTTTTTCCGCTTTGGCAGGTGGTTTAATCGCGTCACCGGCATTACCTTTATCCTGCTGGCGGTGCGTGTCGCACTGGCGCAGCAACACTAACCAGTTTCGGGGCTTCCAATGGCAGACGTTTTCGACCTCACCATCATCGGCTCGGGTCCGGGCGGCTATGTCGCAGCGATCCGCGCGGCGCAGCTTGGTCTGAAGGTTGCAGTGGTTGAGAAATGGGCCACCCATGGCGGCACCTGTCTCAATATCGGCTGTATCCCGTCCAAGGCGCTGCTGCACGCTTCGGAGCTGTTTGAAGAAGCCGGCCACGGCTTCAAGGCGCTGGGCATTGATATCCCCGCGCCCGTGCTGAACCTGCCGCAGATGATGAACCACAAGACCGAGACGGTTGCGGCCAATGTCGGCGGCGTCGATTATCTGTTCAAGAAGAACAAGATCACCACCTTCCAGGGCATCGGCACGATTGCCGCCCCGGGCAAGGTGCGGGTCACGCCGCAGAATGGCGCGACGACCGAAATCGAGACAAAGAATATCGTGATCGCCTCGGGTTCGGTTTCGGCCAATCTGCCGGGCATTGAGGTCGATGAAAAAAAGATCGTGACCTCGACCGGCGCGCTGAACCTGGACAAGGTGCCTGGCAAACTGGTGGTGATCGGTGCTGGTGTGATCGGGCTCGAACTGGGTTCGGTCTGGGCGCGTCTGGGCAGCCAGGTGACGGTTGTCGAATATCTTGATCGCATCCTGCCCGGCATGGACAGCGAAGTGGCCCGCCAGTTCCAGCGGATGCTGCAAAAGCAGGGCATGGAATTCAAGCTGTCGAGCAAGGTTTCTGGCGTCGACAAGCAGGACGATGGCTCGCTCAAGGTCAAGGTGGAGCCCGCCAAGGGTGGCGCCGCCGAGAGCCTGGACGCCGATGTGGTGCTGGTGGCCATTGGCCGCAAGCCATACACCGAAGGTCTGGGGCTCGACATTGTGGGCGTTGGTCTGGACGAGCGCGGCCGGGTCCGCGTCGATGGCCATTACAAGACCTCGGTTGATGGCATCTACGCCATTGGCGACGTAATTGCCGGTCCGATGCTGGCGCACAAGGCTGAAGACGAAGGCATTGCGGTGGCCGAAATTCTGGCCGGGCAGGCCGGGCACGTGAACTACGCCGCCATCCCGTCAGTGGTCTACACCAATCCTGAAGTGGCCAGCGTTGGCAAGACCGAGGATGAACTCAAGGCCGAGGGCATTGAGTACAAGATCGGCAAATTCCCGTTCACCGCCAACGGACGCGCCAAGGCGATGCTGGCCACCCAGGGCTTTGTCAAAATCCTGGCCGATGTGAATACAGACCGCGTTCTGGGCGCCCATATCGTGGGCAAGAATGCCGGCGAAATGATCCACGAACTGGTGGTTCTGATGGAATTTTCGGGCGCTGCAGAAGATCTTGCCCGTTCCACCCACGCGCATCCGACGCTGTCGGAAGCGGTGCGCGAGGCGGCCTTGTCGCTTGGCGATGGCGCGATCCACATCTGATCACTGGACAAATGGCCTGATCATGAACATGGCCCCGCCGGGATTTTCCCAGCGGGGCCAATTGTTTGATAGGGGCTTTTAGCCCTAGCAGACGTTTGCGCTAAATTCATCATACAACATACAAGCGTTTGTATGTTGACTAGCCAGTTGTACTTCCATACCAGTTTGAAGACCAAGGCCCGGAGAGTCCAGACGGGACGCGCCGGCTTTGTGTCGCGGAGCGTAAGCTTCGCACTGAATAGCGACACCGATCGCGATGGGCACGGAGGACGCGCCCGACCGGTGTCATCAGACAAACTGGGAGGACTACATGTTTCATCTGTCTAAATTGGCAGCGACCGCGCTTGTTGCTGCAACCTTGATGGTTTCGACCGCCAGCGCCCAGACGGTGCTGCGCTCGTCGGATACCCATCCTGACGGCTATCCAACCGTTGAAGCGGTCAAGTATTTTGGCGAGAAGCTCAGCGAGCTGACCGATGGTCGCTATGCTGTTGAAGTGTTCCACTCCGCTCAGCTGGGCGAAGAAAAGGACACCATCGAACAGACGCAGTTCGGTGTAATCGACCTGAACCGTATCTCGATCGGTGCGTTTGGCACGCAGGTGCCCGCTGCAACCGTGACGCAGCTGCCTTATATCTTCCGTTCGGCTGACCACTTCCACGCCGTGCTCGATGGCCCGATCGGTGATGAAATCCTGGCCGCGTTTGACGCTGTGGATCTCAAGGCCCTGGCCTATTACGACGGCGGCGCCCGCTCGTTCTACAATAGCGGCAAGCCCATCAACTCGCCTGCCGATCTTGAAGGCATGAAGCTGCGCGTGATGGGTTCGGACATCTTCGTGGACATGGTTGCGGCCCTGGGCGGCAACGCCACGCCAATGCCCTATGGCGAAGTGTATTCGGGCATTCAGACCGGCGTTATCGACGGCGCTGAAAACAACTATCCCAGCTATGACACCGCTGGTCACTCTGAAGTTGCCAAGTACTACTCGCTGGACGAACACCTGATGGTGCCAGAAGTGCTGGTGATGTCCAAGATGGTCTGGGATGGCCTGTCGGCCGAAGATCAGGCTGCCGTAATGGAAGCGGCCAAGGCATCGGTCGGCAAGCAGCGCGAGCTGTGGGCTGCCAAGGAAGTTGAATCCAAGGCCATCGTTGAAGCTGGCGGCGCCATCATCAACGAAGTCGACAAGGCCCCCTTCATCGCTGCGATGGACTCGGTCTACGAAAAGCATGTGACCGATCCTGCCCTGCAGGACCTGGTGGCACGCATCAAGGCAACCGAATAGCAAATCTGTCGGGCTGGCGCTCTGGCGCCGGCCCGATCTGTCTGTGTCTAGCCTTGGGAGGCTCTCTTGAAAGTCTGGCTGCTGTCCGTTAGCCGCGTGCTTGGACGCATATCGACCCTGGCGTTATGGCTTGCCGGTATTGGCCTTGTCGCCATGACCGCCGTGGTGGCCTTCCAGGTCTATATGCGCTTTGTCGTCAACTCGTCCCCGGCATGGACCGAGGGTGGCGCTATCATGATCATGAGTTGGTTCATTTTCCTTGGGGCCGCTGTGGGCGTGCGCGAGAAGTTCCATATGGGCTTTGACGTGCTGCTCTATGTGCTGCCTGACAGCGCCTTGCCCTGGCTGCGTGGTATCAGCGATGTGTTCATCTTCATTTTTGCGGCTGGCATGGTGGTCTACGGTTCGGAGCTGGCGATCCGTTTCTGGTCCACGACCATTCCCGTGCTGGGCCTGCCTACCTCCTTCACCTATTTCCCGATCATCGTATCGGGCGGGCTGATGTGCCTGTTCATCATTGAGCGCATGGCGTTGCGTTTGTCGGGCGAGCCCGTGGATACCGCCAGCCCGAACGAAATCACCGAGGTCTGACGGTTTCATGGAATATTTCATCCTGTTTGGCGTGTTCCTCACGCTGATGATCATCGGTACCCCGATTGCCTTCTGCCTGGGTATATCGAGCTTTGCGACCGTGGCTTATCTGGGCCTGCCACCTGTAGTGGTGTTCCAGCGGCTCAATTCGGGCGTCTCGCTGTTCACGCTGATGGCGATCCCATTCTTCATTTTCGCGGGCGATCTGATGATGCGCGGCGGCATTGCCTCGCGGATCATCGCCTTTGCCGGGTCCCTGATCGGGCATGTGCGTGGCGGTCTGGGCCAGGTCAACATTCTGGCCTCGACGCTGTTTGGCGGCATATCCGGTTCCGCTGTTGCTGAAGCGGCTGCTGTGGGTGGCATCATGGTGCCGCAGATGAAGGCGCGCGGTTATGGCGCCGATTATGCCGTGAACGTGACCTCGATGGCCGCGCTGATCGCGCTGCTGCTGCCGCCCAGCCACAACATGATCATCTATTCGATCTCGGGCGGAGGCCGCATTTCGATTGCCGACCTGTTCACCGCCGGCGTCATTCCCGGCCTGCTGCTGGCCGTTGCGCTGATGATCACGGCCTATGTGGTTGCCCGCAAGCGCGGCTATCCGACCGAGGCATTCCCCGGCTTTTCCAAGGTAGGGCAGTATCTGGTTGTGGCGGTGCCCGGCCTGATGCTGATTGCCATCATCTTTGGCGGCGTGCGTTCGGGCATTTTCACGGCGACGGAAAGCTCGTGCATTGCTGTGCTCTATGCGCTGCTGGTGACGCTGCTGGTCTACCGCTCGATGAGCTGGAGCGAGTTCGTCCATTCCACGCTCGGTGCGGTCAAGACCACCGCGATGGTGTTGTTCATCATCGGCTCGGCGGCTGCCTTTGGCTGGTTGATGGCCTATCTCAAGATCGCGACCATCATGATTGATTTCATGGGTAGCATTTCGGACGACCCGCTGGTGATCCTGCTGTTGGTCAACGTGCTGCTGCTGGTGCTGGGCACCTTCATGGACATGGGACCGCTGATCATCATTACCACGCCGATCTTCCTGCCGGTGGTATCCTCGTTTGGTGTTGACCCCGTGCATTTCGGGGTGATCATGGTGCTCAATCTGGGTATTGGCTTGAACACACCGCCATTGGGGCCGGTACAATTCGTGGCCGCGGCCGTGGGCAAGATATCGATCTGGGAGGCCATGCGTTCGATCTGGCCGTTCTACGGCGCCGGTATCGTGGTGCTGGGTCTGGTGACCTATATCCCCGCCCTGTCACTCTGGCTGCCGGCCCTGTTCAGGGGGAACTGATGAGCCTGAATGATGAAATGCTGGCGCAGGGCAGGAAACCCAAACTGGCCGATCTGGTCATTGGGACCCTGCGCAAGCGGATCAGCGAAGGCGAGTATGAGGCGGGCGGCAAACTGCCCACCGAAAGCCAGATGACCTCGATTTTCGGGGTCAGCCGGACGGTTGTGCGCGAAGCCATCGCGGCGCTGGCGGCGGATGGTCTGGTGCAGTCGCGCCAGGGCGCCGGGGTGTTCGTGATGGCCAATGCGGCCAGTGCTTTTTCGGCTATCGGGGCGGAAAGCTCGAACAAGATCTCGGTAGCGCTCAATGTGCTTGAAGTGCGCATGGGTATCGAGATCGAGTCTGCAGGGCTTGCTGCCCTGCGGCGCAGCTCAAGCCAGGACGCGGCAATTCAGGAAGCCTGGAACGAGTTCGAACGGCAATTGAAGCTGGGAACGCCTACCGGCAAGACTGACTTTGCGTTCCACCGGGCGATTGCAGCGGCGACCAACAACCCGTTTTACATCGAAGTGCTCGACGGTCTGGGTGGCCGGACCATTCCCTGCGACGTGGCATCGCCATGGGGAACCGAGAGCGTTTTGACGATTGAATATCAAAAGGGATTGCAGCGGGAACATCTCGCTATTCTCAAGGCCATCTCGGCGCAGGACGCCGAGGGGGCACGCGAAGCGATGCGGCAACATCTCTGGCTGAGCCAAGAGCGCTATCGCCAGCGGTTGCGTGAACAATAGACAGGAAGCAGGACAAGACATGAGCACCGATTTCGATATCCGTTTCGCCATTGACCCGGTGAGTGCGAGCACAATGAACACCGAGGAACTGCGCGAAAATTTCCTGATCGATGATCTGTTCAGCCTGGGCAATGTGAACTGGACCTACACCCATTACGACCGCATGGCCGTGGGTAGCGCGATGCCTGGTGGCAGCGCGCTGCAGCTTGAGGTGATCAAGCCAACCGGCACGGCCAATTTCCTGGATCGGCGCGAGATGATTGCCGCCAATATCGGTGGCGCGGGCAGTATCACGGTTGATGGCGTCGAGCACGCTGTTGGCACCAAGGACATGCTCTATGTCGGCATGGGCAACAAGGATGTGCGCTTTGCCTCCAATAGTGCGGATGCGCCGGCCAAGTTCTATCTGGTGAGTGCGCCAGCCCATGTCAGCCACCCCACCAAGCTGATCCGTCAGGGCGATGCCAAGCGCATTGATCTGGGCAGCAAGGAAGCGGCCAATGAGCGGAGTATTTTCCAGTTCGTGAATGCCGACAGCGTCAAGACCTGCCAACTGGTCGTGGGACTGACCAGCTTTGCACCGGGCTCGGTGTGGAACACCATGCCGGCCCATGTTCATGACCGCCGCATGGAAGCTTATCTGTATTTCGAACTCGATCCCGATGCTGTCGTGGTCCACCTGATGGGTGAACCCGACGAGACGCGGCATCTAATGGTGCGCAATGAGCAGGCGATCATTTCGCCGCCATGGTCGATCCATTCGGGTGCCGGTACCGGTTCATACACCTTCATCTGGGCGATGGCGGGCGACAATATCGACTACACCGATGTCGAGAAGGTCGGGATGGACGAACTGCTGTGATCGATCTTTCCGCATTCAGTCTTGAGGGCAAGACCGTGATGGTGACCGGTGCCAATACAGGCATCGGACAAGGCATTGCGGTCAGCATTGGCCGGGCCGGGGGGCGGGTGATCGGCGTCGGTCGTTCGAGCATGGACGAGACCGCAGCGCTGTTGGCCGAGATTGGCGCCGCGTTTGTCGGCGTCAAGGCTGACCTGGGCTCGACCCAAACGGCCCAGGCGATGTTTGACGCGGTCTGGGCGGAGCATGGTCCGATCGACGGGCTGGTCAATAATGCCGGGATCATCAAGCGGGCCGATGCGGTGGATTTCACCGAAGCGGACTGGGACGAGGTGATGGACATCAATCTCAAGTCGATGTTCTTCCTGTGCCAGTCGCTGGGCAAGAAGGCGCTTGAGGCTGGCCGTGGTGCACAGATCGTCAATATTTCATCGATGTTGAGCTTTCAGGGGGGCATTCGGGTCGCCAGCTATACCGCTTCAAAGAGCGGTGTGCTGGGGATAACCCGACTGCTGGCCAATGAGTGGGCGGCCAAGGGCATCAACGTGAACTCGATTGCTCCGGGCTATATCGAAACCAATAATACCGAGGCCTTGCGGGCTGATCCGGACCGGTCTGCTTCCATTCTCGGACGCATTCCTGTGGGGCGTTGGGGCGTGCCTTCCGACATTGGCGATGCGGCAGTGTTCCTGTTGTCGCGTGCTTCCAACTATATGCACGGCGCCGTCATCCCGGTGGATGGCGGCTGGCTGGCGAGGTAATTTGATGAGTGAACAGCAGTTTTTCGCACAGCCCGAAACGAGCGAATGGATTGAACTGGCCCCGGGAAATCGGCGCCGCGTGCTGATCCATACGCCGGAGCTGATGCAGGTGGAATTCGGCTTCGACAAGGGTGGCATTGGCGCGCCGCATAGTCATCCGCATATTCAGGTGAGCTATGTTGCCGAAGGTACTTTTGAAGTGACCATTGACGGCAAGACGGAGACGGTCGGCACTGGTGGCAGCTTTATCGTGCCAACCGGACTGGTGCACAGCGTGGTGGCGCTGGAAGCCGGACGGCTGGTGGATGTATTCACCCCGATGCGGCAGGATTTCGTCTAGCCTGAGTGGCGGCGCTTTCAGGCGCCGTCATTGCGATGCGCCCAGTTCGGCCAGCATGGCGGCATAGGCGCTGCTGTGATCGATATTCCGGTTCGGCTCGCCGGGCTTGGTCAATGTTCCGCGGCGTGGCGGGATATAGCTATAGATGCGCCGTTCAGGTTGTTCGCGCCATTGCAGGTTGAAGGCGGCATAGCGCGGAAAGAACTGCATATCGTGATAGGGCAGGTGGTCGTGGATCCACCATGCCATCGCTTCCCAGTCGCCGGTGCGCTCGTAATAAGGCACGAAGCGATTGATGATGATGCAGGCGGTGGCGCCCATATGGCCGGCGGCGTCGCGCCGGTCCCAGATGTGGCCGGCATAGTTGGCTTCGTTGCGGCTGCAATTGAACTTGTTGGCATTGCCGAACTGATTGAGGGCGCAGGAGCGGTAGGACGAGCGGATCGAGATGCGGCCAAAGCGGGCCTGTAGCGGTTCAAGCAGGTTCTGACACAGAGCGGCGCCGGCAGCGATGGCAAGGTTGGGATCGTCGGGAATATTGGGGATGGCGTGGATGGCGGCGATTTCCGAATAGAGAAAATCGCGCAGGTAGAAGCTCTCTGACAGGCGGACGCGGCCGAGCTCTTCGAGACCCTTGACGCTTTGCGGTTGTCGCATGATGAGCTCCGGCTCTGGACGCGGGCATGGTGATCTATACCTTAGCGCCTGCGAACCCGGTTTTGACCGTAAGGACACAGATGCTCATCGTCATTTTCTATATCGCCATTACCGTGGAAGCGATGACTGCCGCGCTGGCTGCCGGGCGCCGGCAGATGGACTGGTTTGGCGTGTGTGTGCTGGCTTGCGTGACAGCGCTGGGGGGCGGGTCGGCGCGCGATATCATTCTGGGGCATTACCCCCTGACCTGGGTGGGTAATCCGTGGCTGCTGGTACTGGCCTGCGGGGCGGCCCTGTTCACCATCGGCATCGCGCGGGTGGTGCATCGGCTGCGCTGGCCGTTCCTGTTGCTCGATGCGCTGGGGCTGGTGGTGTTTTCGATCATTGGCTGCAATGTGGCACTGGAGATGGGACAGCACCCGGTGATCGTGATTGTGGCGGGCATGCTTACTGGCATTGTCGGCGGCATTCTGCGCGACGTGCTGTGCAATGACATCCCGCTGGTGTTCAGCGGCGAGCTCTACGCCACCGTGTCGGCGCTGACCGGGATCATCTATTTCGGTGGGCTGATGCTGGAATTGCCGCAGGATCTCGTGATCATCGGCGCCATGACAGTCGGGTTCGGGCTGCGCGTCGCCGCCATCGTGTTCAAGTGGGAAATGCCCCGCTTCGTCTATGACAAGGATTTGCGATGAGACTGTCGCAGGTCCAAGCCGGGGCTCATTTCAGGTGACTGGCAAATAAGACTTTTCCGCCCTGCCGCCTTGTGGCAAGGCACTACCATACAAGAATATGGAGCATTCTCGTGCGACAGACGTGGCGTTGGTTCGGGCCCAAAGATCTTTGCAGCATTGATGACATCACCCAGGTGGGCGCCGAAGGCGTGGTCAGCGCGCTGCACCATGTGCCCAACGGGGTGGTTTGGACACCCGAAGAGATTGCCAAGCGACACAGCGAGATCGCCACGCGCAAGGATGGCACCGCCTCGGGGCTGACCTGGGATGTGGTGGAAAGCCTGCCGGTATCGGAAGATATCAAAAAGCAGAAGAATGACTGGCGCGGTCACATTGAGAACTACAAGGTCTCGATGCAGAACCTGGCGGCGAGCGGCGTCGAGGTGATCTGCTACAATTTCATGCCCGTGCTGGACTGGACCCGGACTGATCTGCGCTGGAACGTGCCCAATGGCGGGTCGTGCATGCGGTTCGACATCAACGATTTTGCGGCATTCGACATTCATATCCTGGAGCGCGACGGCGCTGGGGCCGACTATACCAATGCCATTGCCGACGAGGCCGGGCGGCGTGCTGCAGCACTGGACGAGGCGGGCAAGAAGCAATTGGCGCGCAATGTGACCATGGGGCTGCCGGGCTCGACGGAATCGATGTCGCTGGACGATGTGCGGGCGCATCTGGCGGAATATGCAGGGATCAGCCGGGAGCGACTGCAGGCCAATTTTGTCGACTTCCTCGAAGCTGTGGTGCCGATGGCCGAGGATCTGGGCCTGCGGCTGTGCTGCCATCCCGATGATCCACCGTTCTCGCTGCTGGGTCTGCCCCGTGTGATGTCAACCGAGGCCGATTACAGCTACATCATGGATGCGGTCGAAAGCCCCGCCAACGGCATGACGCTGTGTTCGGGCTCGCTGGGCGCGCGGCCAGACAATGATCTGCCCGGTATGATGGAGCGGCTTGGCGACAAGGTGCATTTCCTGCACCTGCGCAACGTCAAGCGCGACAATTCCGATGTGGTTGGCTCGTTCTTCGAGGCTGAGCATCTGGGTGGGGACACCGATATGGTGGCGCTGATCGCCGCGGTGGTACGCGAGGAGGCCCGTCGCAAGGCTGCTGGCCGCAGGGACCATTCCATTCCCATGCGGCCCGATCACGGTCAGGACATTCTGGACGATCTGGGGCGTCGCTCGCAGCCTGGCTATCCCACGATTGGCCGGATGAAGGGGTTGGCCGAGTTGCGCGGTGTCATGAAGGCATTGGAATACCAACTGGCGGCCAGCTAAACACAAGCTTTCCCGCTTAGTTTCAGGTTCCGAACCAAACTTTACGACTTCTCAAAGGGTTCAGCGCACTCTGTAGTGATCTGTGGCGCGAGGCGCATTGTGATTACTACGGTATTTCAGGGGCTGGTGAACTGGTTCATCCCCCAACACATGGCGGACGATCTGCACACGCGCAAGCGCGTGCAGATGTTCATCATCAGCCATATATTCGGACCGATCATCGCGACGCCGATCCCGCTCTTCCTGTGGAGCGCTGATCCGCAGCCATGGCCGCATGTGCTGGTCCTGGCGCTGTCAATCTATGGTTTCTGGCCGTTTCTGGCGCTGGTGAAGCTGTTTCCGCGCGCTTACACGCCGCTGGCCATGGCCTCGGTGCTGAACCTGTCATTCGCCATTCTGTGGGGCACCTATAATTACGGCGGCACCAGCTCACCGTTCCTGGTGTGGTTCGTGCTGACGCCGCTGCTGGCGTTCATGTATCTGGGATCAACCTGGACGGCGCGCATATTCGTTCTGGCGCAGATCACGCTGGGTCTGGCGTCCCTGTACGGCTTTTATCTGTTTGGCGATTTCCCAGAGCACATCCCGGTCAATGACATGGTGGTGGCGGGTCTGCTATCGGCGCTGGGCGCCAACATCTATGTGTTCATGATGGCGGCCTATTACTCGAGCGTGGTGGATAGCCAGTCCGAGTTGATCAAGGAAATTGACCGTCACCAGTACACCCTCAAGGCGCTAACCAGCGCCAAGGACGATGCCGAGCGCGCCAATGGCGCCAAATCCGACTTCCTGGCCAAGATGAGCCACGAGCTGCGGACCCCGCTCAACGCGGTGCTGGGCTATTCGGAAATCCTGCTCGAAGATGCCGAACTGGACGGGCGAGGCGAACAAATCGCGGATTTGCAGAAAATCAGTGCCGCCGGCAAGCACTTGCTGGCCATGGTCAATGACATTCTCGATATCTCCAAGATCGAAGCAGGCAAGATGGCCCTGCATATCGAGACGGTTGATCTGGGCAAGCTGATCGATGAGGTAGAGGCCACGGGACGCCCGCTGGCAGCCAAGAATACCAACAGCTTTGTGGTGGAGCGTGGCAAGGATCTGGGCATGATGCGGGCCGACGCAACCAAGCTGCGTCAGGCCATTTTCAACCTGCTCTCGAATGCCGCCAAGTTCACCCAGAACGGCACTATTACGCTGTCGGCCAAGCGCACAGGGGACTGGGTCGATATTGCAGTGATCGACACCGGTATCGGCATATCGCGCGAACAGCAGCAGGCACTGTTCTCCAATTTCAGTCAGGCCAGTTCCAAGATTGCCGCGGTCTATGGTGGCACCGGGCTGGGGCTGTCGCTGAGCCAGAACCTGTGCCGCCTGATGGGGGGGCAGATCGAGATCGAAAGTGAACTCGGTGCGGGCAGTCGCTTCACCATTCACCTTCCCGCCCAGGTCGACCAGACCATGCCCTTGCCCACCGAGATGCCGATCGTGCCGCTGACATCGCGCGCCGACGATGACTTCCTCAACGACGCCGAGGACGACGCTGTCAAGCGCAAGGTCGGTCATGCCGGCATGAACGGGCACTCCAACGACCATGACAAGCGCGAGCGCGTGCTGGTGGTCGACGATGACCGCAATTTCCTGGAACTGGCCGAGCGCCTGTTTATCCGTGAGAATTACACGCCGATCTGCTCGGATGCGCCCCAATCGGCGCTGCAGATTGCGCGAACCGTCAAGCCTTCGGCGATTTTTCTCGACATCCTGATGCCTGGGTTTGATGGTTGGGACGTACTGGCGGCTCTGAAGTCCGACCCGGTCACGGCCGATATTCCAGTGTTCATGATTTCCATTCTGGCCGAGCGCAGCAAAGCGCTGGCGGCCGGAGCGGATGGTATTGTGATGAAGCCGTTTGATGCGGCGAAGGTGAAGGCAGCGCTGGCCGCGCTCCGATCAACGCGTGGCCGGAACAGAGCTGCCAATGTATAGGATGGATAGCTAAGATGGCCCTGGTGCTCATCGTTGAAGACAACCCCGTCAATCGGGATGTGCTGGGTCGCCGCCTTGAGCGACGCGGTTTTTCCATTCGCTTTGCCGAGGATGGCCCCAGTGGGATCGATGCGGCCAAGTCGCTGATGCCCGACGTGATCCTGATGGATATCGGGCTGGGTGAAATGGATGGCTGCGAGGCCACCAGGCGCATCCGCGCTGATCCAGAGACTGCGGCGCTGCCCATTATCGCCCTGACTGCCAGTGCGTTTGAATCCGATCGCGCCAAGGCGCTGGCTGCCGGATGTATTGACTTTGATACCAAGCCGGTGGATTTGCCGCGCCTGTTGGGCAAGATGGCCGCCGTGCTGGGGCCAAAGATGCCGGCTGCGGCAATGGTCTAGCGCCACTGCCCTCTTTCAGACGGTGACCCCGATACCAAAAAGCCCCCGGCCAAGGCGGGGGGCTTTTGTATTTGGAGCGGGGAGTGCCTAGCTGGCAATCGCCATGCGGTTGGCATTGAGCGTTTCGCGCAGCCGCATGAAGTCGAGCGGCTTCTGGTGAATGTGGGGCTGTTGCAGCCCCATCAGTTCGGCGCTGCGCTGGACCATGAGCAGGGTTTGATCATCCTGTCCGCTGACGATGACAATCTTGCCCTGGTAGCGATGCTCGGCGAGCAGGCGAAACAGCTCGATGGCATCGACATGGGGCATGGAAATATCGACCGCCATAACGTCTGGCCGCAATGCTGCGACCAGATTGATGACGCCACGGGAATCCGAGGTGGCGAAGGCTTCGTAGCCGCAGCGCTCCGCTACCCGCACGATTAGTTCGGCTGAGGCGACATCATCGTCGACTGCGAGCAGCCTCAATGGTTGAGCCATTCTTGCCTCCACTACGCCGCAGCGCTTGAGCTGGCGGTTGCCGGGCGCGTTGCGTCCTGCTGGCCTTCATGGCCCAGACGATATTCAAGGTCTGCATCGCGCATGGCCTTGGCCAGGATCTTGACGACCTGATCGATGTCTTCCTGGGTGTGGGACGCCATGACCTGGAAGCGGAAACGGGCGCCGCCCTGCGGCACGGCGGGGTATTCGACCAGGTTGGCAATGCCCCCCAGCGCCATCAGATGACGCGAGGCGAAACGGCCGACGCCTTCCAGACCGAGGCGAACTGGCACGATAGGCGATGGGTCGCCCAGTGTTTCCAGACCTGCACGCGTCAGCTCGGCGCGCAGATAGAGAATGTTGTCCATCAGCTTGCGACGCAGGGTCCGGCCTTCCTCGGAGCGCACAATGTTCAGTGCGGTGAGCACGGTCGCGGCCTGAACGGGCGAGAGTGCGTTGGAGAAGGTGTGGGTGGCGCTGTAATATTTCAGATATTCAGCGGCCGCGCGCGTCTTGACGGCGATGAAACCGCCATTGGAGCCGAAGGTCTTGGAGAAGCTGCCGATGATGATGTCGGCGCTGTCCATGGCGTTCTGCAGGCCGAGATGGCCCAGGCCATCGTCACCGATCGAACCCAGATCGTGGGCGCAATCGACCAGCAGGGTTGCTCCGTACTGATCGCACAGGGCGCGCATGGCAGCCAGGTCCGGCGTATCGGAGTGCATGGAGAACAGGCTCTCGGTGACCACCAGAATGCCGTTCTGCTGATCGGTGTTACGAATGCGTTCAAGCTTGCGTGCCAGGGCGTCGAGGTTGAGGTGTCCGTGGTAGTGAATGTTCTGTGTGGCTGCCTTGGCGCCTTCCTGCAGGCAGGAATGGGCGAGAATGTCGAGAATGACATGGTCATTGCCGCGCACAAAACCCTGCACCGAACCATAGCCAGCGGACCAGCCGGTCGGGTAGAGCACGATTTCACGCCCGCCCAGGAAGGATGAGAGGCCCTGTTCGAGCAGCAGCGAGTTGGCTGTGTTGCCCAGCAGCGCTGCAGAGCCCGCGCTATGCACACCATATTCGCCGATGGCGTCGATGGCGGCCTGCTTGATGGCTGGGTGCGAGGACAGGCTCAGATAATCCTGACTGGCGAAATTGATGCCCGAGAAACTGGTGCCGGCATCGCTCTTGGCCTCGCAACGCGCCTGAGGTGCTGTTGAGGTTGAGCGGGCATATGGCCACAGATCATGGCTGCGGCGCAGGTCCTGCCAATCATAGAAGCCCGTTACACGCTCCATCAGATCTGCACCTTCTGGCGCCCGGAAATCACGCAGGCTGCCCGCCAAAGCGGCTTCTGGAACTGACTTGAAATCTTTAGACATCGACGCTCTCCACGTAGACCTTTCTGGTCCTTCTGGAGGCCAAACTACTTTGGCTACTTGAAAAGCAGCTTAATCGTTGCGGTATATTTTGTATGACCGAACGCGGTGCAATTTTGCTTACGTTGAATGGTAAATACGATTTGAATACTTCGTAACTGGACGGTTGGACTCACGCAAAATTAAGTGCTGCCGGTCCATTCTAGGCTCATGAACACTCAGTCTGGGTCCGGCCTGCTTTCCCTGGTCAACGGGTTTGTCGACCGCGCCATTGGTGCGGCAGACCTGCCCACGGCGGTGCGCCAGAAGCTGCTGCGCCAACAATTGAACTCGGTCAGCAAGATGACACCGGCCATGCTGGCGAGCACGGTCGTGGTCTCGGTGGTGTTTCTGCTGCTGACCTGGGGGACCGCCCGGTTCTGGCCGATGGCTGTCACGCTGGCCGCAATCAATATGCTGCAATTGCACGCAAGCTATCTGGCGTGGAGCAACCCCAATCTGAGCCTTGAGAGCAAGCCACACAAATCGGTGGTGCGCACAGTGCTCTATGCGCTGCTGCTGGGCACATTGTGGGGTGTGGTGTTCAACATCATCCCGGTCGATCTCAATTCAACGGTGCGCGGCGCGGCCACGATTGGCGCGGGTGGCCTGTTGTGCATCTCGATGATGGCCCTGGTGAATTATCCCCAAGCGCTTGCGGCCTTTACGATTCCGCTGATCGTGGGTGCACTGGGCACGGTAGTGGGCATGGATTCCACGCCTGATGTCTGGGTGCAGGGTGTGCTGCTGATGGCGTTTACTTCCATCATGGTGGGCATCACCTTCAACCATGCCTCGGCCTTTGTGGCTCATCGCGCATCTGAAGCGCTGCTGCTGGAAAAGCGCGAGATCATAGGGTTGCTGCTGCGCGAGTTCGAGCAGGCGGCTTCGGACTGGGTGTGGGGCTTTGATGCAGACGGCTCCATCAACCGGCTTTCGAGTGGCTTCACCACAGCAACAGGCGTGGATGAGGACGATCTGGTGGGCGCTGATTTCGTGCATTTTATGCAGTGCATCACGCCGCCCAACGATACGCTGGTGGCGCAGCTTGAACGCGACGTAAGTGATCGCAAGACATTTCAGGATATCGAGTTGCGGGTCACCGCCGCAGGCGTTGAGTGCTGGTGGGCGCTGACAGGAAAGCCAGCCTTTGACGACGCCGGAGTCTATCTGGGTTATATCGGCACCGGTTCTGACGTTACGGCCCGCAAGCTGGCGGAGCGGCGGATCACCATGCTGGCGCATCATGATCCGATGACCGGCTTGCTCAACCGGAACAAGTTTACCGAACAGCTCAATAGCTGTGTCGCCCGCCTGGAGCGCTACGGTGCGCCGTTCACCGTGATGTTCCTTGATCTGGACCAATTCAAATCGGTCAATGACAGTCGCGGGCATATGGTTGGCGACCGACTGCTGGTAGAGGTGGCCAAGCGGATCGATGCGCTGGTGCATGAGCCCGATCTGACGGCCCGGTTGGGCGGTGATGAATTTGCGATCATCCTGCCCAATAGTGGCGATAGCGAAATGGTAGCTCGGCTGGCTGATCGCCTGATCGCCGAGATCAAGCGCCCTTTCATCATCGAAGGTGAAGAGGTTGTCATCGGCATGAGCGTGGGCATTGCCATGGCGCCGTTGAGCGGCACGCGCCCAGACCAGATCTTGCGCAATGCCGATCTGGCGCTCTATCGGGCCAAGGATGACGGTCGCTCGGTCTATCGCTTCTTTGAAAGCCAGATGGACAGTGACGCCCGTGAACGGCGCCTGCTAGAAGTGGAACTGCGCGACGCTATCGGCAATCGTGAACTGGTCCTGTACTACCAGCCGCTGGTTTCGGCCGAGAGCGAAGAACCGGTAGGCTTTGAGGCGCTGATCCGCTGGAACCATCCGATCCGCGGGCTGGTGCCGCCGGTGGAGTTCATCCCGGTGGCTGAGCACTCGAACCTGATCGTGGACATTGGCGACTGGACTATCGAGCAGGCCTGTATGGCGGCGTCGACCTGGCCGGAGCATCTGACCGTGGCGGTGAACCTGTCGGCCAAGCATTTCCGGCGATCAGACATTACGCAGGTGGTGCAGAAAGCGCTGGCCATGTCGGGTCTGGCACCCAAGCGCCTGGAGATCGAAATCACCGAGGGTCTGCTAATGGAAGACCCCGAAGAGGTTGTGGCCAAGCTTGGTGAATTGCGCGCACTGGGCGTCAGCATCGCCATGGACGACTTTGGCACCGGCTATTCAAGCCTGAACTATCTGCTGAAATTCCCCTTCGACAAGATCAAGATCGACCGCTCGTTCGTCAACGCATCGAGCGGCGACGAAGTGGCACGCGATATCCTCAAGGCGATTGCTTCGCTCGGGCGCACGCTCAAGCTCAAGATCACCGCAGAGGGCGTTGAGACACGCGAGCAGGCAAGCTTCCTGACAGAGATAGCCTGCGATCAGTTGCAGGGCTTCTTCTTTGCCCGGCCGCTGGACCCGGTCGAGTTGCCCCACTACCTGCTGACCCGCTTCCCCGGGCGCGCCGAAGCGGTGACCTCCGAAGCACAAGCGCGGCTGGCAGCCATCGCCAGCTAGTCTTCGAGCAGATAGCCACCCGCGCGGGCAGGCAGGATTTCGTCGCCGACAATCTTGGCAATGGTGGCGCCGCGCTTGACGTATTTGGCGGTGACCATTGAGAGCACAAACCCGTCGGTGCCGGCCAGAATGGGTTGGCGTGCCATAAAGGCCTCGGGCCCATCCATGGCGATGAGATCGGCGATGGGCTGGCCCTTCTTGACGCGGTCGCCCAGCTCCACCCGATAGGCGAGCAGGCCCGGTGCCTCGGCACGCAGGACTTCGGTTGCCTCGAATGGGGTCGGAGCGGGTGCTGCAGCGGGTGTGGTCCCGGCATCCGCCGCAATCAGACCGCGCCCGGCGAAAAAGCCGAATAGTCCCGCCGCATCGGCCTGACCAACGCTGTCATAACTATCGGCGCGCCCGCGATATTCGAGTGTTGCGGTTTCAGCCGCCGCCGGGATGGGGTGATCCGGATTGGCAAGCTGAGCCTTGCGATAGAGCGATGGGAGTACCTCGTCAAACGAGCCGCCACCGCTGTCCTCGGCGGTCAGGGTGGCCGCAACCCCCATCCAGTCGGCCAGATCCTGCAGGCCGGGCATCAACTCGGGTGAGGTGAAGATGTGCTTGAGGCTGTGATCATCGCAGTGCAGGTCGAGCACGATGTCGGCGGTGGTCGCAGACGTCATGACCAGCAGCCGCAATTGCTGGATGGCCGATGCGGGACGCTGGCTGTCGAGCCAAGCGGCGACGGCGGTGCGGATTGTCTGAATGTTGGCCCTGGGGTCGCTGCCAAGCTTGCCTGCAATGGCGTTGGCTATCTGAGGATAGAGGTCGGGCCAGCGGCGGTTGTAATTGACGCCCGTTTCAATGTCGTAGCGCCCGACGTGGTTGCGCAGGGCATAGGTCGCCAGGCCCAGCGGGTTGACCGAGGGGAAGATGGTGAAATGCGCCCTGAGCTGGCCAGCAGCGTCCGCATCGCGCAGTTTTGGCAGCAGGTGGTGCAGCGCCATGGTGCCGGGCTGTTCGTCAGCGTGCAGCGCGGCCTGGAGGTGTACGCGCGTGGCCGCGTCAGCAGGACCGGCTGTGTACCAATAGAGCGTGGTGGCAGCGCCGGGCGTGTCGCCGCTCAGCGTGGTGGAGTGCAGTTCAAAAGCCATTGGAGTTCTCTAAGGAGTGAGGCTGGCGAGCTTGTCGGCCATGGTCTGTGGTTTGTCGGTACGGGTTGAAAACGCCATGGTGCAGAAAGTGCGCTCAATGCCCATTTCAGTGAGGCGGGCGCAACAGGCCTCGATCAGCGCACTGACCTGGGCCATCTCGCCCTCGATATTGGTGCCATTGGCATGCATGACATGAACCAGGCCAGAGGCCTCGATAATGGTCTGGATTTCCCGGACATAGGTCGAGACAGAGGGCCCCACACCCATGGGGACGATGCAGAAATCGGCGATAATCTTCATGAGGCTAACGCATCCATTTGGGGGCAAAACGCATGCCGGGGCCGGCCGGCATGTGCCGCATAAGGCGCTTATAGATCAGGCCGAACAGGAAGAAGATGACCAGCGACACAGCTAGGAAATAGAGCGCCGCGACCGAGAAATGCAGGAAGGCATTATAGTCGCGTTCGAACAATTCCTTGGCTGTGATCATCACATCCTTCTGCATGCCGATGACCGGCAAAGCGAAATAGACAATGGCAGTGGCGTGGAACAGGAACACCACCTCGTTGGTATAGGCAGGCCAGGCCAGCCGGATGAGATTGGGCCAGACGACCTGACGGAATTGCTGGCGCCGGCTCATGCCATAGGCGCGGGCGGCTTCCACCTCACCGCGCGGCACGGCGCGCAGGGCGCCATAGAATATTTCGGCGGTATAGGCACTGGTGTTGAGCACCAGAACGAGCGGGCCGATGAATAGCGGGTGCAGCACGAACCATGACACACCCAGGGGCTTCCATACCGCCAGGTTGAACGAGAGCGTGAGCGAATAGATCATGAAGAACTGGATGAAGAGCGGTGAGCCGCGAAAGGCGTAGATATAGCCGCGACTAAGCCGTGAGATCAGCGGATTGTCAGAGGCCTTTCCCAGCGCCAGAAAGATGGCCATCACAAAACCAAGCGGGATGGAGGCGACGGCGAAATAGATGTTGAACACCACGGCGGGCGCAAACAGCACGATTTCCTGGAGGAAGCGCTCCATTATCTAGCCTCGTTGAGAATGCCGCGACCGGCGCGGTTCATGAGGGCACCGAAAGCCTTCTCGGAGACCAGCGTGACCAGAATATAGAAAACGAACAGCACCAGATAATAGCGCCAGCGCCAGTCCTCATGCACCAGACCTACGGTGGGCAGGAAATTCGGCGCGCCCAGACGATCGGCCCAGAGCACGATGTCGGCGATCTGCAGCAGTGAGAGCAGCGATGTCGCCTTGACGATCAGCATCCAGACATTGGACAGGCCGGGCAGGGCGTAAACCCACATCTGGCGGATATGGACGCGCCACATTACCTGGGCCAGGGACATGCCATAGGCGCGAGCGGCTTCCAGCTGGCCTTTGGGCACTGCGCGCATGGCGCCGTGAATGACATTGGTGGCGAAGGCGCCATAGACGATGCCCAGCGAGACCGAGGCCAGGATCAGATATTCAGGGGTGCCCAGAAACCAGTTGGCTTCCTTGCAGGGCGGCCAGGCCGCTGATTGCAGAGCGATTGCCTCGGGGGAGCAGACCTGTGTGGCCAGAAACCACTCAACGGCCTGTTCGAAGGCGAGCGGGAAGAACAGAAAGAACAACACGTCGGGGACGCCGCGGACGATGGATGAGTAGGTCGAACCGATCAGGCGCAGGGGCCAGAACGGCGAATTCTTCAGGGTCGCGCCGATCAAGCCGAAGACCACGGCGAGCGTGCCGCCAAAGAGTGCTGCAAAAATGGTGAACTGAAAGCTGGCGTACCAGGTCAGATGCTTGCCGTTGGTGAGATAGTCCAGCCAGAAGGCGATGTCGTCGCTCATGGGCTGATCCAGCGGGGCATGGAAGGGGGCATGGATGGGCTTTCAGAAAATCCGGGGTGGGTGTTGAGCCCACCCCGGCAAGTGCTTTAGTCGGCGAAGTACGGGCCACGGCCCTCGAACCACTTGGCGATCAGTTCGTCGACGGTGCCGTCCTTCTTGAGGGCGGTCAGGGCGTCGTCAAACTTGCCCTTGAGGTCAGCTTCGTCCTTGCGGATGCCGCCACCAACGCCGCTGCCGATCATCACGTCTTCGCCCACGAATTCGAAAGCGCCGCCGGATGCTGCAACGACGGGCTCAAGATAGGCGCCGTCGGCCAGGATGGTGTCGAGATTGCCAGCGCCCAGATCGGCCATGGCCTGATCGGCGGTGCCGAAGGAAACGATGGTATTGTTGGCGCCGAGGTTTTCTTCGGCATAGGCAGCCTGGATAGTGCCGCCCTGAACGCCAACGCGCTTGCCTTCAAGTGCGCTGGGATCAATGCCCGCGCCGGCTGCTGCGATGTACAGCGACGGATCGGGCGGGAAGTAGTTCTGGGTGAAGTCGATGGTTTCCAGACGTTCTTCGGTAATCGACATACCGGCCATGATCACGTCGTAGTTGCCAGCGAGCAGGTTGGGGATGATGGAGTCCCAATCGTTGATGATGAACTCGCAGGAAAGTTCGGCCTGTTCGCAGATGGCATTGCCCAGGTCGATTTCGAAGCCAGCGGGTGCGCCGCTATCATCGAGGAAGTTCCAGGGGGCATAGGCACCCTCGGTGGCAATGCGCACCGTTTCCTGTGCCTGGGCAGTCGTGCCGAGCGCCAGAAGCGCGGCGGCTGTGAGAATGAGCTTCTTCATCTTGTTTCTCCGTTGAATGTTGCTCTGCGTGTGCCCGTTGACCGGGACTTGTCGCCTAATCGTGGTTGGCGGCATTGAGAAATTGTTTGAGGCGGGCGGATTTGGTGGCGCTGAAGACCTCGTCGGGGGTGCCTTCCTCTTCAATGGCGCCTTTGTGCAGGAAGATCACGCGATCCGAGACGGATCGGGCAAATTCCATGTCGTGGGTGACCAGCACCATAGTGCGGCCTTCATCGGCCAGCACCTTGATGACGCGCAGCACCTCGACTTCGAGTTCGGGATCGAGTGCCGAGGTCGGTTCATCAAACAGCATGACGCGCGGATTGATGCACAGGGCGCGCGCGATCGCGGCGCGTTGCTGCTGGCCGCCGGAAAGTTGTGCGGGATAGGCGTCGGCTTTGGCACCAATGCCGACCTTGTCGAGCATGGCGCGAGCCTCGGTCTCGACCTCGTCGCGCGCGCGCTTCTGGACGATCAACGGCGCTTCCATGACGTTTTCGAGAATGGTCAGATGGGCCCACAGATTAAAGCTCTGGAACACCATGCCCAGCTCGGAACGAATGCGACGGATCTGGTGCTCGTCGGCAATCTGGCGATGCGGATGGGTGCCGCGCAGCTTGATCTCTTCGCCGTCAATGCTGACCACGCCACTGTCGGGTATTTCGAGCATGTTGATACAGCGCAGAAGAGTCGACTTGCCTGAACCGGACGAGCCGATCAGCGACACGACTTCGCCCTCATTGGCAGTGAACGAAATACCCTTGAGCACTTCAAGCGTGCCGAAGGATTTGTGCAGATCGCGGATCGCCACAACTGGCAATTTGTCCGCAACTACAGCGGTAGCTTGCGCCATTTTCACCCAATAGCCTGCATAGCGCAGACGTTTCCTGACCGGCGGTTGCCTTATTGAGACTGGCAATCTTGACCGTCCTCAACAAAAACAGAAGCGGGGCAGATAGCAAGCGCGAATTCGCCGTGGCAGGGCGGTGATCGGTATTGTATCGCATGACAATGGCGTCAACGGACGGGCAGGCGATGTTCTTTGTGGTTTCAAAATTGTTCTGGCTAGTCGCACAACCGATCAGTATCTGCGCCCTGCTGGTGCTGGCGGGCGGTGTGCTGGTGGCATGGCACCGCGTCCGATGGGGGCTGGCGCTTGGCGGGCTCGGGCTGAGCGTTCTGGTGGTGAGTGGATATACCACACTGGGCACCTTGCTGATCGGACCGCTGGAAAACCGCTTCGAGCGCCCCGCGCAAATGCCGGTTTCGGTTTCGACCATCATCGTGCTGGGTGGTTCTACGGTGGGGCGCGTGAGCGGTGCGCGCGGCATTTCAGAACTCAACGAAGCAGGCGATCGTCTGGTCGCGGCAGTCTATCTGGCTCAGACCTATCCGGCGGCCAGAATTGTGCTGAGCGGTGGCACGGGCCTGCTGACGCAGGGTGTTGAGGCCGAGGCGGTGACGTCGGCGCGATTGCTGGCGGATCTTGGGGTGCCGGCCGATCGGTTGGTGCTTGAGACGGCGTCCCGCAACACGATTGAAAACGCCGATCTGACCCGCGTCATGCTGGGCGAGGTGAATGGGGCAATCATGCTGGTGACCTCGGCCTTTCATATGCCGCGCTCGGTGGCGCTGTTTGAGAAAGCTGGGCTGGAAGTAATTGCATGGCCAACGGACTATCGCAGCACCGGCGCGGAAGGCTTTGGCCTAGACCTGGCCAACCCGGTGTACAATTTTTCCAATACCAGCGTGGCGATCCGGGAGTGGGTCGGCTTGCTGGTTTACGCGGCGATCGGCCGGATCGACACAGTTTTCCCCGGTCCATCGGTCTCACCTGCCACATAAGTTTCGG
>TARA_R110002012_G_scaffold153906_1_pt1 | contig 87637 bp, 83 predicted proteins | sample TARA_R110002012 | Tara Oceans TARA_R110002012 (sample SAMEA4396515) | marine metagenome | biome: Westerlies Biome; feature: [DCM] deep chlorophyll maximum layer (ENVO:01000326); material: water (ENVO:00002006), including particulate matter (ENVO:01000060) such as... | depth 40 m
ATTCGTTGGAACCAATGTCACCCTGAGCCACAATAGTACCTAATTCATCTGCACTTAAATGAACATTAATGTATCCATCAAAATCTAATAACTCAGTGAATGATATTGGTGCACCATTATCATCTGCTTCTATTAAGGTTTCACTAAGTCCAGTCTCACCGTTGATGGGTTCTAAAGAAACTGCAATGCCTCCACCAATAGCAGCAGAATTAAAATGAATATGAGCTGGATGCTCACCATCTGCCGGTGTTCCTGTTAGTTCTATAGTTAAAAGAGTAGACCCACCGTCTGTTTCCTCTAATGTTGCACTTCCGCTAACTCCAGAATCATTGATCTCACTTAAAGGGTATACTTTAGTTTCACCTGATAATTCTATGGTTTCATCCATTTCATCAGGTTGCATATCATCGTCTTCATTATCACAAGCAATAAATGTAGCTGATAACAACAGCAAGCTTAGTGACAAAAAATTCGGTATTTTTAATAGATTTCTCATAAAAAACTTTCTTTTTGTTTAACTTTTATATTCGTTTTGTTTAACATACTGTAGTTCGAATTGTTTTGACTAGTCACATGTGAACCTACACAGGAAATCTACGAACAAAAGGAATTTTCGGATTGATAGGGTTTGTGCTAAGACTAATATTCTTGCTTAAATCAATTTGGGCTAAGATTAACGCTAAACTTTAAACAACAAACCTTAGACATGATGGGGTTCAATGTTGAACTTAAGATTTTGAGAAAATTATCTGGTATTAGGAGGCAAGACATAAGCTAGGCTTGCTTAGAATATTTGAATTTGCATGAAAACTGGATTCAAACAATTGATGGAAACTCTAATATCGAATTTTTTAACAAGTAATTGTTTCTAAGCAAGCCTGAAGTGATTGTGAAAGGATATTAAACGATATTGCCAAAAGCCTTGATAATTCCAGCTTTCAGCTCAGGATGTTTTAAGTAGTATGCAATTGTCTCTGCTATTTGCTCTGGTTTAACCCAATCATCGAAGTTCATATCAGCCATTGCTTCTCTGTTGGGAGGTGTATCAATGATGCTAGGCACAATGACATGTGCACTTATATGATGTTCAGAGTAATCAGCATTAATAATATCTGCCAAGCTAAAAATTAGCTGCTTGGCTAAACCATAAGAAACTACATTTTTTAAATCAGCAGAAGCTAAGACTGGTTTAGCACCAATTAGGAATATTTGACCTCCTTTAGGCATCCTATCTAATAGTGGTTTCACTAAATTGAAAGCAGTATCAAAATTTAACCTGATCTGCTTATGAATATCTTCAATCGAAACATCTTTTATACTTCCGCCAGCATAACCACCGACAGTCAAAACGGCACCATTGATTTCTCCAAAAAAGTTGTTTCCTTGATCAACTGCTGCTGCTGAGGCTTTTGGATCCATCAAATCAATAGCAACTTTCTGAAAGTTATCATCTGAATTTTTGGCATTTTCTTTCTCTCCGAAAAGACCGAAAATCTGATTTCCTTCAGATTTTAATTTATCAATCACCGCACTTCCCAAATTCCCGTCTGCTCCACTTACTAATATATTCATAATATTGTCTGTTAATTTTTCTATTGATACTTCGAAAATTTTAATCAAATAAACTTGTCAAGTGTTGGACCTCACATGCTTGGTGTTTCACCAACCACAGTTCCTCATGTGGCCGACGGCACACAGACAGTAATCATAAATTCCACAGCACTAAAAATCAAGTTGGCTTGGTGAAATCTCTAAAATTAGGATTAGTTTATTTTTCAAATGTGATTCCATCAGGATTTGCTCCCAGCATTTCTAAATGTTTGCTCACAACTTTTACCATCGCATCAGGACCGCACACATAAAAGTGTTGCGTAAAGTTTTCCAAATGATTTTTTAAGAAATCCATATCTACCATTTTGTTTTCATGACCTTCAATATTTTGATGTGTCAAAGTAGAAATAAAGTTTTCGCCTAAAATATCATTAAAATAGGATTCTAAAATCACATCATCTCCTGTTTTATTAGAGAAGATTAATTTACATTCCCCTATCTCATTCTTCCTTTCCAGGTCTTTAAATATTGCAATGAATGGCGTAATTCCAGCTCCGCCAGCGATGAAAGTTCCAGTCCCTTTATATTCTATTGCACCCCACGCATCATCAACGATTAATTCATCTCCTTCAACAAGGCTGTCTATTTCGTGCGTAACACCTTGGTGGTCATGATATGTCTTTATTACAAATTCTAAATGATTATCTTTTGGGAGGGAAGTAAAAGTGAAGGGTCGTTTTTTGTCCTTCCAGTCTGCCTTATTGATGGCTACTTCTGTGGCTTGCCCTGGTGTGAACTTATAATTTTTTGGCTTCTCGGTTGTAATCTGTTTCACATTGTGTGTCAATGATAACACATCGGTGATTTTTACGGTATATCCCATTTCTATAAACTTTTAGTTCTCTTATAGAAACGAAATCAATGTAAATTGTTTTGATAGCATTGGTGCTAACCTTCCAGTTTTTGGACAATACTCTCTAAATCAATGCTTTCCCAATCTTCTAAAATGTCAGGACGCTGCATCACCTCATCCATAATTGTTTGTTGCTTTTTCCCAATCTCATAAGCCTCGGAATACCTTAAATCACTAAATGTCACCATTGAATAGAGTGGAATCCACTTTTTTGGATATTGTTCATGCAGCTTAGCTTCAATTTTCTTTTGAATCAGAAATTTTTCATCCGCTACTAAATCCCTCATTTCAACAAAGTTGTGCAAGGCTAAATCTGCTATAGCATCTCCATCCTTTTTTCTCAATACTTGATAATCAATTAATGTCTTTTCCCAATCATCCTGATGATTATTCAACAATTGATTAAGTTCATAGCAATCTTCAAATCCGGCATTCATTCCTTGGCCATAAAATGGGACAATAGCATGAGCTGCATCACCGATTAAAACACAATTACCTTTAACCCAAGGCTCACATTTAGCAGTCACTAAAGATGAAGTAGGATTTTGAAAATACTCCCCTTGGATATTTTTTAAATGCGGCAAACTATCAGGAAATGTATTTCTGAAAAAATTTAACACTTGCTGAGGTGTTTGCAAACTTTCAAAAGAAGGTTGGCCCTCAAACGGAAAGAATAAAGTGCAAGTAAAGCTTTTGTCCAAATTAGGTAATGCAATCAACATATATTGTCCCCTTGGCCAAATATGCAGTGCATTTGGCGCAATGGCGAAGTCACCATTTTCGGTTGCTGGGATCGTTAATTCTTTATAGCCGTGCGGAATGTAATACTGCTCATAATTATACCGATCAGTTTTTACCATTGCCTGCCGCATCTTTGAGAAAGCCCCATCGGAACCGAATAACAAGTCAAATTGCATAGTTTTTTCGGTACCTGAAGTTTCAAAAGTAACGCTAGTCCCTTCTAAATCAACTGATTTACAGGCATGCTCAAATTTTATCTCTACGCCCTCAGCCTCTGCTTTACTCAGTAATATTTTATTCAAATTTCCCCTGGAAACCGAATTAATATATTGACCTTCTTTTCCATAAGGTTGAAAAGTGAGTTCCCCGTCTTGGCTATGCATCATTCTGCCCTCCATGGGCAGCATGATCTCCTCGACTTCTTTGATAACGCCAATATCCTCTAATGCTTTTATCCCTCTTCGACTTAGGGCCAAATTGATAGATCGTCCTGAATCTGAAGAAGCTTTTCGCATATCGTCTCTTTTCTCATAAAGGCTCACTTTATAGCCTCTTTTTCTCAAGTAAATGCTTAAAAGTGCACCTACCAAACCTGCGCCAAGAATTCCGATATGTTTAATTTCTCTCTTCAAAATCAGTTTATTTTAGGACATTAACTGCTTCTCTCAACTTTTCTATAAATTGATACTGCTCTTCAAAAGTATTATACAAAGGGACTGGAGCTAAACGTATTACGTCTGGTTCTCGCCAATCTCCTAAAACACCCCTTTTCATCAATTCATCAAATAGTGGTTTTCCATACTTTAATAAATATAAGGATAATTGACATCCTCTGTTATCAGGATCTTTCGGTGTAAGGATTTCAAAAATCTTTTCTTCCTTATTGAATTCATTGATTAAAAATTCTAGATAGCCAGTAAGTAAAATACTTTTCTTTCGCAGGGCTTTCATGCCGACTTCCTTAAATATTTCTAATGATGCATAGTGAGCAGCATGGCCGAGTACATTGGTATTGCTTAATTGCCAACCGTCAGCTCCTTCCATAGGGATAAATCCTTTTTTCATCTTAAAACGCTCCTTTTCATCATGTCCCCACCAACCTGCGAAACGCGGTAATTCCTTATCATTTGCAAATCGCTCATGAACATAGATTCCAGAGACATTTCCCGGACCTGAGTTTAAGTATTTATATGTACACCAAGTTGCAAAATCCACATCCCAATCATGCAGCTTCAATTCTATATTTCCAGCGGCATGCGCTAAGTCAAAACCTGCATAGGCTCCTACCTTATGAGCTGCATTAGTTATTTTTTTTAGGTCAAAAAATTGACCAGTATAGTACTGTAAACCACCCATCATTACTAGAGATAGTTCGTTTTGGTGCTCCTCAATTGTTGAAATTATATCTTCAGTCCTTAAAGTATCCTCTCCCTCTCTAGGGGCAATTTCAACTAAGGCTTCCTTCGGATCAAACAATTTTGTTCCTCCATGATAGGCATGAAAGTTTAGTTGAGATTCAAATACGTATTGATCGGAAGGAAATGCACCTTTTTCTACAATAATCTTATACTTTTGGGCATTTGGGCGATAAAATGAAACCAATAGTAGATGAAGGTTCACCGTTAAATTATTCATCGGAACCACTTCAATTGGTTTGGCTCCAACAATTTCGGCTATAGCTTCTTTTCCGTATTCATGATATTTATACCAAATATTTTCTTTTTTCTTATTGAAATGACCTTCAACTCCAAAAAGCTCCCAATCTTTCATTTCTTTTTCTAGAAATGATCGGGTCCTTTTGGGTTGTAACCCCAATGAATTACCAGTATAGTAAATCACTTGCTGACCATCAATGATTGGTATATGGAATTCATTTCTATATTTTTTCAACGGATCCGCTTGATCCATTTTTTTTGCATATTCAAGAGTATTCTGGTAATTTTCAGTCATTCCGTATATTAATGTGTTATCGTTATTTAATTATATGTTTAAAAAGTAAGGCGTTATGCCTCAATAAAACCTCATCTTAAAATAAGCCCAGCTGCCTGTTCGATTCAAGTTCGATTAAATACTTTTTGTTCGCTAATCCGCCAATATAACCTGTTAAATTGCCATGCACTCCCACCACCCTATGGCAAGGAATTACAATTGGAACAGGGTTTTTACCGACCGCATTAGCCACAGCCCTAATTTTCTTAACATCTCCCATTTGGGCTGCTAATTTACCATAGCTAATCGTTTTTCCGTAAGGGATGTCAAGCAATTTTTGCCAGACTTCTTTTTGAAATTCTGTTCCTATTAAATTATAATCTATTTGAAATGTTTTCCGATGTCCCATGAAGTACTCCAAAAGTTGATTTTCTAAATTATTCACTACTTTCGGTTTTATTCCTTTCAAACTAAAATCAGGCTGATTAAATGAAATTTTGCCAATCTTATTTTTAGAGATACCTACGAGAAGCTTCCCGATTTTAGTGTCAATGAAGAATTCTTGATCAATGCCCTGCATATGCTTCTTGATGTAACCCCAACCATTTCAACGCATTTTGCCCTAATAGCTTTGATTTTAATTCAGCATCAAAACCACTTTCTTCAATAATTTTTCCAGGCTCCAACTCGCCTAAGGGGAACGGGTAATCTGTTCCTAATGCAATAAAATCTTCTCCCATGGTTTTAATCAAATATTCTAAAGTGGAGGGGTCATGAACTAAAGAGTCGACATAGAACTTTTTTAGGTATTTAGTTGGATGATGCGGATTATCAATAGCGCATAAATCAGGACGGACATCAAATCCGTGTCCTATTCTGCCAATTGTGGCAGGAAACGAACCACCTCCATGAGCAAAAGCTACTTTTAAATCGGGAAGTTTTTCAAAAACTCCCCCAAAAATCATCGAACATATCGCTCGAGATGTTTCAGCAGGCATACCCACTAACCATGGCAACCAATATTTGGGCATTTGGTCTTTTCCCATCATATCCCATGGATGCACAAAAATTGATGCTCCTAAGTCCTGAGCAGCTTCAAATACTGCAAAAACTTCAGGTGCTTCTAAATTCCAATCGTTGATATGAGTTCCAATCTGCACTCCCGCTAAACCCAGTTCTTTTATGCATCTTTCTAATTCTTTAATCGCTAAATCAGGCGCTTGCATCGGCAGTGTGCCTAATCCTATAAATCTGTCAGGATATCTGTCTACAATTTCGGCAATATGGTCATTCAGCATCATAGACAAATCAAGTGCATCGTCAGGCTTTGCCCAATAACTGAACATAACTGGAACCGTAGATAAAACTTGTACATCCACATGATGATGATCACATTCATGCATTCGGGTTTTAGGATCCCAGCAGTTGTCTTCTACCTCTCGAAAGAATTTATCATCCATCATCATACGGGCACAACAAGGCTTATGATGCTCTAAACGAATAAAGCCACCATAGCCGTATCGTTCACGCAAATCAGGCCAATTTTTGGGCAAAATATGCGTATGAATATCTACCTTTAAAGGTCTTTTTGATACTATGTCAGCTACTTTTTCCATCCTTGCAGAATCTGATATTAAAAAATATAAATATTAGTAATTTGGTACTCAATAAATATTAGATAAATTAACTCAACTAATTGCCAAATAGGCTCTATCTATACAAATCTTGGATCTGCTTCCATTACATGTCCGCAATTATCGCAAGTACGTTTTTCTTCTGATGTATAAAATTCTTTAAATCTGGGTTGAAAATCTTTTTCTATATCTATTAATGGAAAATAGGTTTCGTGAAGTTTATGGTTGCAATTATCGCAAAACCACAATAGACCATCTTTCATGTCAGTTCCTTTTCTGATTCTCTCCACTACTAGCCCAATGGATCCATCTTTCCGGATTGGGCTGTGTGGAGTTCTTGCTGGACATAGAAACATATCTCCTGGACCCAAATCCATGGTAACTGCCTGGCCATCTTCCTGGATTTTCACAGATATCTCCCCTTCTAATTGGTAAAAAAGTTCTTCTGTTTCATTGTAATGGTAATCTTTACGTGCATTTGGACCGGCTACGATCATTACTATATAGTCTCCAGCCTCGGTATATAAATTTTTATTACCGACTGGTGGTTTAAGTAAATCTCTGTTTTCTTCCACCCATTTTGTCAAGTTAAAAGGTCTTTTTATCGCCATAATTAATCAGTTTTGTATAGCTAAAAACAGTTATATCTGTGAATTGATTTTGTTAATCTTCTAAATTTAGTGAAATTAAGACGGAGTTTAAAATGAGTCAGATAATATTAACAGATGATGATATACATCTATAAAATTAATTAAAAATGGATCTAAATTTATCAGGGAAGAGAGTCATAGTGGGTGGTAGTACGGCAGGAATTGGAAAAGCCATAGCACTTGAATTTGCAAAAGAGGGGGCTCATGTCACCCTAATTGCTAGAGATAAAGGGAAATTAGAAGCTACTCTCAATGAACTCTCCAATACGAATCAAACACATCATTTCTTAGTTGCAGATTACAGTCACCCAGAATCATTACGCGAAGTGGTTTTAGAATACTGCGCTAAAAACCAGGTTGATATATTAATCAATAATACGGGTGGTCCAAGTCCAGGACAGGCCCATGAATCATTGGGAAAAGATTATATGAATGCTTTTCAGCAGCATTTGATTTGCAACCAGTATTTATCACAAGCTGTTATTCCAAATATGAAAAATGCAGAATATGGAAGAATTATAAATATAATTTCCACATCTGTTCGTCAACCCATACCTAATTTAGGAGTATCTAATACGGTTAGAGGAGCTGTAGCAAGCTGGTCTAAAACCATTTCAAATGAATTAGGCCCTTTTGGAATTACAGTAAACAACGTACTTCCTGGGGCTACAATGACAGGAAGGTTGGAAGGAATCATCCAGAACAAAAGTAAATCAACTGGGAAGAGTTTGGATGAAGTAAGTAAAGATATGCAATTGAATATCCCAACCAGAAGATTTGCAGAGCCAGTGGAAGTTGCTAACGCAGTTTTATTTTTATCTTCAGAAAAGGCATCATATATAAATGGAGTGAATTTAGCTGTTGATGGTGGACGATTAGACTGCATTTAAAATGATAAAAATAGCTAATTATATTGATGGTGATTTAGTTCCTCCAAAATCATCCCTATATATGGATGATGTGAACCCAGCTACTGCTGAAGTATTTGCTCAGATTCCGTTATCTAATCAGGATGATTTGAAAGCAGCCATCAATTCTGCAAATAAGGCTTTCCCGATGTGGAGCAAAATGTCTGTAGAAAAAAGAGCTAATTATTTGATGAAAATTTCATCTCTGATCAAAGAAAACCTAGATCAACTAGCCCAAGCGGAATCTCAGGATACAGGCAAGCCTTTACAATTAGCAAGAGTTGTAGATATTCCTAGAGCCAGTGCAAATATGGAGTTTTTTGCACATGCAATCACACAATTTAGCAGTGAATCACATTCAGGTAAAAATTCTATAAATTATACGTTAAGAAGACCAGTGGGGCTAGTAGCATGTATTTCGCCATGGAATTTACCGCTTTACCTATTCACTTGGAAAATTGCACCAGCACTTGCTGCCGGAAACTGTGTAATAGCTAAACCATCGGAAATCACACCATACACAGCATATCTTTTTAGTAGGCTTTGCATAGAAGCGGGATTACCCAAAGGAGTTTTAAATATTCTACACGGGCAAGGTCCGGAAATTGGTAATACTATTGTAGAAAGTGAAAATATCAAGGCAGTTTCTTTTACTGGGGGTACTACAACTGGAAGGAGAATAGCAGAAATTTCAGCCCCATTGTTCAGGAAAGTATCACTAGAATTAGGCGGTAAAAATCCAGCCTTGGTGTTTGCTGACTGTGATTTGGACAAAGCAGTAGAGGGTTTAGTTCGCGCTTCATTTACAAATCAAGGAGAAATCTGTTTGTGTGCTTCTAGAATTTATATAGAGAAGTCTATTTATGAGCAATTCAAAGGGAAGTTTGTCGATAAGGTGAAGGCTTTGAAAGTAGGGGCGCCAGATGAGCAGTCTAGCAATATGGGGGCGTTGGTTTCGGCTCAACATTTAGATAAAGTTAGGAGATATATTGCTATAGCAAAAGAAGAAGGTGGTAGACTATTATGTGGCGAAGAACCGATAGAGTTGGAAGAGAAGTATAAACACGGATATTTTCTTCGGCCTCATGTTTTTGAAAATTTGCCTAATACCTGCACAACAAATCAAGAGGAAATATTTGGTCCTCTAGTTAGTCTAAATGTGTTTCAAGGTGAAGAAGAAGCTCTTTTGTTAGCAAATGACAGTGAATATGGTTTGGCTTCAAGTATATGGACTAAGGATTTATCAAAAGCTAATCGAATAGCAGATCAAATTGAAACAGGGATTGTGTGGATTAATTGCTGGATGAACCGAGACTTAAGAACGCCATTTGGCGGTATGAAGAATAGCGGATTAGGACGAGAAGGAGGATTGGAAGCTTTGAGATTTTTTACTGAGCCTAAAAATGTCTGTATTGAATACTAAAGTGTAGAAATGCAAAAAGCCAATCAAAATTACTTGATTGGCTTTTTTATAAAAATTGTTTTTTGTTTTACGCTGAAGCTGATGAACTGTCAGTAGGCGCTGCCTCTGGACTTGGTTCTTTTAGTTTAGCAATGTGGAAAGTCTTTCTAGCTTTATGTCCACAATATGAGCATTTGAAATATTTCATTAACTCTCCATCTTCAGTTACCGTTGGAGATTTAATAATTTCCTCTTTAACAACTTTTAAAGTCTGGTAATTACACTCAGAGCATTGCAATGCATGCAAGTGACCAGAATACTTTTCAATTTTAGTATATCCCGTTTCTTCATCTACCCAAACGTCATAATCTACAGAGAAAATATCTTCTTCTGCCTGCATACCTTCATCTAAGTAAACATCCTCTTCTTCTTCACTAAGAAGTTTCATAGGCTTGCCTGTTTTAGGTGAAACTCTAGGAGTATAACGTAATTTTTTTAATCTCTTCTCAATGTAAAAAGGATAGTAAAACCTTAGTACATTTTGAATGATTACTCCAATGATAAGAGCCAACATAGCAGATACAAAAACTTTTACGGATAACCATAAAAATTCTGTCTCACCAAATAGGGAATTTACCCAAATAACAGCACCAATTAATATAATTACAGCTGATCGCCATAGTACATCAATTTCGTTTTTGTTAATGTAATCATACTTTTGTTTAAATTCACTTAAAGTACCTAACCTCAAGTAATAAAGTAAAACAAGTAAGACGGCTACCCCAATGATGACCATACCAACATACGGTCCGTATTGGTTTATCATGTCAAAGATGCTTTGGTTATTCTCTGCCATAATTCAGTTTTTTAGTGATGGTAAATTTAGTTTTCAAATGCGAAATTTCAATATATCTCAAGTAAAAATACTATGAAACTTTAAGCAAGTTAAAATTAATTCCTTAAAATTCTATCAATAAAGTTATATAAATTAATTGAAATACCTAAAAAATATTTTTTTTATTCTGTGTAGTTAAGCTAATACTCAAACTGCATATATCTAATATACTAATATATAACAAATTACGTTAAAAATACGTGCACATTAAAATTAATGGAAAATTAATTTTCGCTGGAGTAAATTAGCAAATTGATAAAAAATATTTTGATTTATAACAACCTTATGGTCTTTAATTGGGTCTTTAAATTATTCGGCTAAATCTAACCGGATATAATTTTGTATTTATATTTTATAATTATTAAAAGAGTTAAACTATGATGAAATTTTTGAGAAATGGACTGTTATTTGCTTTAACAGGAGCTTTTGTTTTCACTGCTTGTGATCCGGCAGAAGATGAAACTCCGGTTGGCAGTGCGCCAAACGTAACGGTGTCAGTTGAAAATGAGCAGGATGTATATCTTCCTGGAGATGTAATTGACTTGGTGGTAGATTTTACAGCTGATGATCCTGTGGTAGGTGCAACTATTAATGCTGAAACTGAAGAGTTTATATTGACTTTTGATGCAACTGGAATATCAAGCAATGTAATTGATTTAAATGAATTCGATGTTGCAGGAAGTACAGAAGGTAGTTTCACAATAAACGGTATTGAAATTCCAAATGAGTTTGCGAACCAAACTTTAACTTTTACAATAGAAATGGAAGATGAAGAAGGAAGATCAGGTCAGGGCACTTTGGACGTTGAAGTTGGAGAAAATGAAGAGCCATTGGTTAATTTTAGTGCCATTCTATTAGCAGCTCCATTGCAGAATGCTGAAGGAACAACAGCTAGTAAAACGTCTCAAACTTTCTTCAGTACAAATACTGGTGAAACCTACTCAATGGCTCAAGTTAATGGTAGTTCGCAACCGCTTTCTGCCGATATAGACTTTGGCTATTTTTATGGTTCCGGTAACAATCAAACTGCAGCCACTATAGCCTCACCGGCAAATTATCCTTTTGAATATGGACAAAATGCTTGGGGAACTAGAAATAACACTTTGATTAGAGCAACATCTGTTACAGAATCTCAATTTAACGAAGCTAATTTGACTTTAATTAATGAATCATTTGAGGATGGAACAGCTGGAAATACGGATGGGCGTATCATAAATCTTTCAGAAGGCGATGTACTGGCTTTTGAAACTGATGGGTCTAAATCCACAGGTGCAAAACGTGGCTTATTGTTAATAGAATCAATAACTCCGGGTGATGGTGAAAACGGTCAAATCGAGTTTTCAATAGTAATGGAAGAGTAATTAATATTCTTTCTTAAAAAAAAATAGGCCTAGAATTGTTTCTAGGCCTATTTTTTTATTTCTTTTATCATTAGCTAATTGCCTTCAGTGCCTGTTCATAATCAGGTTCATTACCAATCTCTGGAACTAACTCAGTGTAAATTACTTCTCCTTGCGGATTTACAACCACAACCGCTCTTGCATTTAAGCCCTTAAATCCGCCATCGAGCAATTCAACTCCATAATCCTTGCCGAAGCTCTCATTTCTAAAATTTGAAACTGGAATTGCATTTTCAATTCCTTCTGCACCACAGAATCTTGCCTGAGCAAATGGTAGATCTTTTGAAATACACAGAACTACAGTATTGTTTAAAGAAGCAGCTCTTTCATTAAATTCTCGAACTGAAGTAGCGCAAACACCTGTATCAACACTAGGAAAAATATTTAATATCACATTTTTTCCGTTGTAATCTGCAAGTGAAACTTCAGACATATCGGTTTTAACCAATTTGAAATCAGGTGCCTTTTGACCTTTGGAGGGTAAATCTGCTACTGTATTTGAAGGGTTTCCACCCAATGTTACCTTTGCCATATTATTTTTTTTCATTTAGTTTACCTTTGCTAAACTTGAATTAGTTAGAATAGTTACTGGTTTTTGATAAAGATTATAAAAATGAAGGATTTAAAATTGTATGCTGTCGTTTTAGGTGGAAGGGCAGAAAGATCTAATACTGAATTACATGATGTTGTTTTTGCAATTGGTAGCAAAATAGAAGATTGCTATTTCCAATTATTAGAAAAGTGGTTTGGCCTTCCTGAGAAAATGCATATTGATTCTTATATGGAGTTGGAGGTTGTGGATGGATATGAAATCAGTTTAGACAAGAAGAAAAGTTTAGAACCAGAGAAAAAACTGTTCTTCGTTAATTTGGGAGCGTATAAAGAAGGAGATTTTATGGAGCATCATGCCAATACCTTTTTAGTGGGTAAATTAGCAACAGAAATCAAAAAAAGAGCGAAGGAGAAATTATTAAACGGCTATGATGAAGTGCATAAAGATGATTTATACGAAGTGGATGATATGATTGCTATTGAAGAACTGAATGGATACCATATTCATTTAACTCCAACCGAAAAGAGAGAAAATCTCAAGCCTAATAACGGTTATCACGTATTACCCAAAAAAGTGGTAAAGGAATTTTTAGCTCAGAAATAAGAAAAGGGATTTTCTAATCCCTTTTTCTAATTCTCGTTTATTTACTTTTCCTTTTCTTTATCCATGCTTAAGGCTTTAAACAAAAATATTAAAAATCCTCCGACTGTTATGGTAAGGCATACTACCATTCCTATTATTGCTTCCGTGCTCATTTTTTAACAAATTTTTTGTAAAACCATCCATTAAATACTATTGCTATTAATAATGCAATTCCCCACTGCGTAACAATCGTTGCATTACTATATATATCCATCACATTCCAATTTCCATTTTCGTCAAACCACGGATACTCACTGTAGCCTTGGCTCATCCACCAATAAACAAGGAACAAGCCTGCCACAAAGTTGAAATAAATCATTCCTGTGAAATAGATTGGAGAAACTTTGAAATCTGAATTTTGATCAATGAAATCTCGCTTGAATTTTGCTGGTCCGTATCTAATGATTAGGAAAGAAATAAAAATACCACTCACTAATAAACCGACTCCCCATACCCAATCTTGATTTTCGAAAACGGACAAAAACCAGGCGGATGGAAAACCAATAACAAAACAAGCTGCACCTGCGATAATGGCTGCTTGCTTTTTGGATAAACTATAATCAGTCAAATTCTTTATGATTAATTGCATCATCGGCAGTATCGAACTAAATGCAGCCATAGCAAAGGCTCCAAAGAAAATCCAGGAAAGAAATGGACCACCTGGCATCTGAGCAAACAATTGTGGCAAAATAGTAAAGACTAATGCGGTATTGCCATCATGTAAAAAGGCTACTGCTTCATCTGGAGTTGCAGCCATGGCAAATACTGCAGGTAAAATTGCCATTGCAGCTAATAAAGCAGCTGTATTATTTCCAAATGCCCCTAGAAATGTATTTAAAGTAACGTCTTCTTTCTGTCTAGAAAATGAACCAATTGTGATCATTAAACCCCAGCCAGCACCTGTACTCCAAGCGGAATCGGTGATTGCCTCTATCCAAATAATGGGATCTTTAAATTTCTCTACGTCAATCGTAAATAAATATTCCAAACCTTGCGTTCCACCTGGCATTTGTATTGCGAAAGCGGCCACTACCATTAGTAGAATGAAAAGAGTAGGAATTAAAATCTTGTTTGTTTTCTCTAGTCCCTGCTTAATTCCTTTGCTAAGCACCCAGATTGCGATACTAATGGTAAACATATAGCACAGCACAGCTTGCCAGCTAGAATTAGATAATCCTGCCCAAAATGTTTCCATGAAATTCACATTAGGATCTGCGAATTGCTCATTCATGGCTCCTGAACCAAAAATATAATCGATCAGGTTTTGGGTGTTTAAAATGAAATATCTTAAGGACCATCCTGTTACAACTGAATAGTAGAAAGCGATCCCCATCGTAACTATTGTCACGAAAACACCCATCCAATTGAACTTCTTGCCACCAAGACTACCCAGTGCTCCTAGGGTACCCTTTTTGTAATGCTTACCAATAGCTAATTCTGCCATCAGTAATGGTATGGACCATACTACTAAAAATAACATCCAGAGAATGATAAAAGTACCTCCATGCTCTCCAGCTATTCTAGGAAACCGCCATAAGTTTCCTGCACCAATAGCCATTCCTAATGCAGCAAGAATTATTCCCCACCTATTACTAAACTCTTCTGTTTTTTGCGCCATAAAAGTCTTATTTGCGATTTAAAATAAGCCGAATTTAGCTAAACATCTGACTTTGTCAAAGATATGAAGGGATTCGTTTAGGGCTTATGAAGGAAATAGCCCCTATTTTTAAAATCTTTTGGGATTTAATTATGTGATTCTAATACGGATAGAATGTATGATGGGCTTTAGTCTGCTTTCTGCTTTTTGGCTTTTTGATTGAGGTATTTTACTAATTTCTCGTATTCGGTATTCTCTTTATTAGAAAGTTTAATGACTTTTTTCTTACCATAGGGGATTTTCGTTTCTCTGAATTCACCCTGCTTGGTTTTGACTATGTCTTCTCTCCAACCTCTGATTTCATCCAGTGGTAGTTCCACTCTACTCCGGCTTATGGGAAAAAAAATATTTAATTTATTATTACCTGCTTTTACAATTTTTATTGCTGCTAATAATTTCCCCAAAACCAATAATGCTATAACCAAAGTAATGGGTGTTAATATCAATTTTACGATGAAAAAAGACTCACTTTTTAGCAGACTATCCAATAAAAGAAAAAAGGAGCCAAAAACTAGCACCAAAAATATACTTAGAGCGAAAATGGTATTAAATCGTGGTTTTGATACTATCATAAATCTTCAACATCAAATTCTAAATCAATTACAGAAAGCAATTCTAGTTTTCCTTGCTCGAACATTTGAGGTAATTCAATTAAATCAGTTCCCTTTTCAGCTTTATAATTATTGTAATCTTGAAAAATAACACCTTTTACTTTTTCTTTATTAATCGATTCTCTGAATCTCACGCCTCCGCCCTCAGTTTCATAAGAATATGCAAAATAATCCATCTCATAAGTGCTCGTATTGAACCAAAACATAAAGATATCTTCATAATCTTTACCCCCGCCTTCTTTTTTGAATGTTACTTCGATGGTTTTATAAGGTCGCCCATTTATTAGAACATCCTCTCTATTGTGTGCTATTACAGCCTCGTCCTTCAAATTGTAAGGCAATAGGGCAAAATAATGAACCGAATTTACCGAATTAGAATAGGCGGCAGAATCTTTGCTTGATAACTCAACTTCTTTTCCGTCCCGTAATCTTCTGAATCCATCATTATCTAAAATATCATTAATTTCTCTATTGAGCGAATCTTTAAATATTCTTTCATACTTAAAATTTCCTCCGAAGTGTTGAAGTTTATAGAATTTATCTCGGAATTGAAATTGAGTACTTATATTTTCATAGGCATCTCCGCCATGGTTTTCAATGGCTGTTTGAATTTGTATTTCAACTGACTGCTCACTTGGGTTACAAGCAGCTAGCAAAACTGTAATAATTATTATTCCAATAACATTTCTCATAGAACTGAAATACGCCTTAACATTAAAATAGTTTGGAATGCATGACAATCCACCTTTCTGGCAATTCACCTTTTAAAGCCTGTTGATAATCGGAGTAGCTACAAGGAACTATTGAATTTCTATTAAATCGGTTGTTTCCTGATGGATTTGGAACTTCCATCCACCATTTATCTATAAAATTACTTTTATAGAAAGTTAAGGTTTCTGGTTCCATAGGCATAGAAACCACATATTTCATATAGTCATTTGAACGGAAATCCCTAGATTCTTTTCGATGATAAAACCCTTCAATGAAATACCAAATCATCGTGGATAAAACTGCTGCAGACTTATTGGATTCATCATCTTTGGTAATATCAAATTCATAAAATCCTATGGCGCTTAATTTTTCATTGATCCCTGCATACCAGCATAATTGACAAGCTTCTTCACCAGTCAGGCCAAATGGTTGAGCATTTGCTGTAGCTGGAAAATCAGAGGATTTTAAAGCCGTTAAATCAAAACTGAACATATCGGCCTGCCGAATTACGGGTTCCATTTCTTTTAAATCATGACGTAATGCACCTATTCTATGCGCTTCAAAATAGAGTTTTTCGAGCGTGTTGATTGCCTGAGGGTTTACTAAATAAGTTTGATAAGCTAAATGGCTGTAATTGAATAAATAATTTGGCTGATGCATCAGCAATTTCTGAATATGCTGCTGATTGGCAGGAGCTTCTTTATCCTCCATGTCTAAAAATGCATCTACATTTAAAACACTGATGAGCTTGTCCATTTCTTCGTAAGCCAAATATTGTGCAAATCCCATATCATGTGAACCTCCAATCAGAATGGGTAGCACATTATTTTCGATGCAAGCATGGCAAACTTCTTGAACTCTTCCGAATGTTTGTTCTGTGTCTATGGCTTCAGATATATTACCTAAATCCACAATATTATAGGCCCCAGAGCCTTTTGTCAATCTGTAAAGCTTTTTTCTTAAGGCATCGGCACTTCCCGCTGTACCAGCGTTCTCTTCATTATTGCCTTTGTCGGATATGCCAATTAAAGCAATATCGGCACTTTTATAATCAGGAAATTTCTCCTGGTAAATTTTTATGTTTTTGTAAAAGCTCCCCTGCTTTTTGATGTCGGAAAAAATCTCCTCGGGAACGGGGCTAAAGAAAAGTCTTAAATCCATGGCTTGAATTTAATAACAATAATTTGATGGACATGAATTTTGGAGTAAATGATTTGATAATCTGTAAAAGCTTAACTCCAAAGTATTCTTTTCTGGATATCTTGGTAAATTTTCAAATTCAAATTACCTTAATGTATAGCTGACCAAGCCTTAATTAATCACTTCGTGATTTATTTTAACCACAAAAGAGACTAAAGATAACAAAAGGAAATAATCTTGATTATTTCTACACCAACTCAGTAAAGTACTCATTTACAAAGGTTTTTTGTCCTTCATTGTAGAGGTTATAAACATTAAAATTAAAAAGGATTCCCTTAGGGATTTTTAAGTTTCATATATGAAAGCAGCTGAGCTTCATGCACTGGCAATATTTCTTTTGCAGCTTTTTATACTTACAAATTGCAATCGGTAATTCTACTTTTGTTGACTTTTGAATCTATTGTGGTATAGAAATAATGTCGAAGACATTAACTAAAAGAGTTCAATTCACTTTGGCTCTCACCATTTCCTTCTTTCCGGGAGGACCAGGTAAAGTTTCCACTTCAAAACCAACAGATTTCAAATCTCTTTTTAATTGCCCTTTGGCGCTGTAGGTTGTAAATACACCACCATCTTTCAGTAAATTAAAACATTTCTGCATTAGATCAGCTGTCCACAGTTCTGCCTGCTTACTCGGGGCGAACGCATCAAAAAACAAAACGTCAAACTTTTGATCTATTTGTAAATTTTCGAGCTTTTTTTTGATTTTGTGAATTGAAAAATATGGATTGATTTCTACCTTCTCACCCCAAATGCTTGTATGTATTTGCTCAAAAGTTGCTTTCAAATCATCACCATCAATCGAAGTAGCGTAATTCAATTGACTTATAATCTCCATATCCAAAGGAAAAGGCTCAATAGTAGTGAAATTTATTTTCACCTCATTTTCCATAGCAAAATGTGCAGCCAATAAAGCATTTAAACCCGTACCAAACCCTACTTCAAAAATATCTACCTGCTTAGGTAAACCTGATTTTGTTCTCCAAAATCGCAGGCCTTTTTCAATAAATACATGAACAGATTCCTGTAGTGCACCATGAAAAGAATGATAGGTTTCTTTTAATTCTTCATGGTAAAGTGAATGGGACCCGTCTTCAGTAGTTATAATTTTGATATTGTCCATGACTAATTATCTAAATCACTTTGGTGATTAACTTTATAAATCAAAGCGACCGCATGCGCATCAATCCCTTCTTCTCTTCCCACAAAACCTAACTTCTCAGTGGTCGTGGCTTTCAATGATAAATCGTCCTCACTGATTTTCATAACTTTAGCCAAAACAGTTCTCATTTCAGGAATATGAGGATTGATTTTGGGCTTTTGCAAGCCTACCGTTACATCTAAATTACCAACTTCGTATCCTTTTTCTCGGATCAGGGCAATGGTCCTTTCCAATAAAATCTTACTATCAATTCCTTTGTATTGAGCATCCTGATCTGAAAAGTGATAACCAATATCGCGTAAATTAGCTGCCCCTAATAAGGCATCACAAATTACATGGATTAAAACATCTGCATCTGAATGACCAACTCCGCCTTTGTGATAATCTAGTTTAATGCCGCCTAGCCAAAATTCTTCTCCTTCAGCCAAACGATGCACATCATATCCGTAACCAATTCTGAAATTCATTTTTTTGCTTTATAGTAAATAGTAGAACAATTTTCGTCTTGCAATATTTCATTTGAGACAGTATGGATGTCTTTGGTGCTAACCGCTTTGATCAAATCTGTTTCTTCATTTACCAAATTCGGATTTCCCATAGCAGCACCAAACGCAATAGACATGGCACGGTTTAGAATATCAACCTCCCCGTATACGATGGTGGAAATTGCTTGGTTTTTAACCTTTTCCAATTCTTTATTAGCCACTTCCTCAGCTTGTAATTCCTTTATAATTTGTTGAACGGCAAGGTCGGCATTCTTTAAACTAATTCCTGATGAAACTTGACCACTAATTACGAGTAGTCCAGGATCAACCGAGCCTGTTACGTATGCAGCCAAGCTAGAGAAAATTCCGTCTTCCTTGACTAGTTTTTTGTAAAGTCTGCTTGATTTTCCTCTACCTAAAATATCGCTCATCAAATCAGAAGCATAATATTTTTCATCCGTTTTGGCAGGCATGTGATAAGCTTTATACAAAGCATCAACTGGCACATCCGATTCTATTTCCAGAAATCTTGCTTCTTGCTGTTTGGGCTCTTTTGGTAAATTACGGTTTCTCTTCTCACCGGCAGGGATTTCCCCAAACCATTTTTCAGTTAAGGCCTTAACATGCTCCGTTTCTACATTTCCAGCAATCACCAAATAAGCATTGTTGGGTCTGTAATGAGTAAAGAAAAATTCCTTAACGTCATCCATGGTAGCATTCTTAATATGAGAAATTTCTTTTCCAATTGTAGCCCATTGATAAGGGTGTTTTTCGTAGGCCAAGGGACGCATTTTCAGCCATAAATCACCATATGGCTGGTTTAAGTACCGTTGTTTGAATTCCTCAATCACAACACTTCTTTGTACCTCCAAAACTTTTGGATCGAAGGAGAGTGACATCATCCGATCAGATTCTAGCCAAAAAGCGGTTTCTATGTTTTGGGCAGGGAGTGTTATGTAATAATTGGTTACATCCGGACTTGTGAATGCATTATTTTCACCTCCAACCCTTTGAAGTGGCTCGTCATAGTTAGGGATGTTTTTTGATCCCCCAAACATCAAATGCTCAAATAGATGGGCGAAACCAGTCTTGTCGGCTTTTTCATCTCTAGAACCCACATCATAAAGTAGGTTAATAACGGCCAAAGGTGTATTTTTGTCCTCGTGGACATATACATTTAAACCATTATCAAGCGTAAAAGAATTATATTTTATCATAAGCTAATGAGTGAATCAAAAATAAAAAATATAATGGCTTTTGCAGATAAGACCATTACTTTAAATTTGTCGGACAATAGTTTCCGATTTTTTAAGGAAACCCAAAGATAGAAACACTAATTTAAAAACTAAACTTAAACCTTTAAAGCCTTTCTTTAAGGTATTTTTTCATGCAATTCGATAGAAAAAAATTAACCGACAGTCAGCTCATCAACTTATACAAACAAATTTTGTTACCGCGACTCATTGAAGAAAAAATGTTGATTTTGCTGCGGCAAAATAAAATTAGCAAATGGTTTTCTGGAATTGGACAAGAAGCTATTTCAGTTGGTTCAACTGCCGCTTTTCAAGAAGATGAATACATATTACCAATGCATAGGAATCTAGGGGTATTTACTAGTCGGAATATCCCATTGAGCAGATTATTTTCTCAATTTCAAGGTAAAATGCAAGGCTTTACAAAAGGAAGAGACCGTTCTTTCCATTTTGGAACTAATGAATTTCATATTGTTGGGATGATTTCTCACCTAGGCCCTCAATTAGGTGTGGCTGATGGAATTGCACTTGCCAGCAAATTAAGTGGAGAAAAGAAAGCAACTCTTGTTTTTAGTGGTGATGGAGGTAGTTCAGAAGGAGACTTTCATGAAGCATTAAACGTAGCAGCTGTATGGGACTTACCTGTGATTTTCATGATTGAAAATAATGGTTATGGGCTATCCACACCAAGCAATGAACAATTCAAATTCAAAAACTTTATAGACAAAGGTCCTGGATATGGAATGGAGGCCATTAAAGTGGATGGTAATAATATTTTGGATGTTTATCATGCAGTAGATAAAGCAGCTAAAAAAATTCGTAAAAATCCAAAACCTATTTTAATAGAAGCTATGACTTTCAGAATGAGAGGACATGAAGAAGCTTCAGGCACCAAGTATGTCCCACAGGAATTATTTGATAAATGGGCTAAAAAAGATCCTGTTAATAATTATGAGCAGTTTTTACTTAAGGAAAAAATTATCTCTCAAAGTGAAATAGATGATTTAAGGGCTGAGATAAAAGCAAATATAAATAACGGATTAAAACTAGCAGGAGAAGATATTTATCCTGAAGTGAATACTGAACAACAAGTTGCTGATTTGTTTTTGCAAGTTGAATCAACAGTAATAGAGCCGAAAACGGATAATAAGAGTCCAAAAAGATATGTTGATGCTATTTCGGATGGTCTAAAGCAATCATTTGAAAAATATCCACAGCTAGTGATAATGGGGCAAGATGTGGCCGATTACGGAGGAGTTTTTAAGATCACGGAAGGCTTTATCGATAAATTCGGGAAAGATAGAATCCGAAATACGCCCCTCTGCGAATCAGCTATTATTGGGATTGGTTTGGGAATGAGCATTAAAAAACAAAAATCAGTGATAGAAATGCAGTTTGCTGATTTTGTGACATGTGGGTTTAACCAAATCGTGAACAATCTGGCTAAATCTCATTACCGATGGGGTCAAAACGCTGATGTGGTGGTAAGAATGCCAACAGGAGCGGGAGTGGCCGCCGGTCCATTTCATTCTCAGTCCAATGAAGCATGGTTTTTTCATACTCCTGGGTTGAAAATTGTATTTCCGTCCAATCCTTATGAGGCCAAAGGTTTACTTACTGCGGCAATAGAGGATCCTAATCCTATAATGTACTTTGAACATAAGGCGCTTTACCGGTCGTTGACTGATGATATTCCTGATGATTATTATACCGTGGAAATCGGCAAAGCCAATGTTATTGAGAAAGGGACAGACATTTCTATAATAACTTATGGAATGGGAGTTCATTGGGCAAAAGAGGCAATGAATGATTTAAGCGATATGTCTGTTGAGTTGATTGATTTAAGAACATTGTTACCTTGGGATAAAGAAACGGTGAAAGCCAGTGTACTGAAAACTGGGAAAGTATTGATTTGTAATGAAGATTGTCTTACAGGAAGTATAAGTGGTGAAATAGCCGCATGGATTAGTGAAAACTGCTTTGAAGCCTTAGATGCACCTGTGATGCGAGAAGGAAGTTTGGACACCCCAGTTCCTTTTAATGCAGATTTGGAACAAAACTTTTTGCCAAAAGAAAGAATCAAAAATAAATTGAGAAAATTGGTAGATTATTAGATTTAAGTACATGTCCCGATGAAAAATTTATTATTCTAAAAAATGGGGTTAAATTGAAGGTTTCGTAAATACATTTTGTTAGAGAAAATACTATATCGACCAGTTGGAGTATCATTAGTCATAGTTTTGCTATGTTTTTTTTCTATTCCTCATAAAATTTTCGCACAAGAAACTGGCGGAAAAAAATTGGAGGTATCAGAGAAGAAAAGTCCAGAAAAAATGGACAATAAAAAAGTAAAGACATCCAAAAGAAGGAAAGCGAAAGGTAATCCAAACAGAGGTAGTAATAAGGTAATCGTTATTAATCCTTTTAAGTGGGATTGGGATAAAGTGATGTGGTTTAAGGCGAGAAAAAGTGATTATGAGACTAAAGATTATAATCCAAACAAAAGACCCAAGCGTAAAACGTACGATAATAAACCAAACTATCAATCAGCTGACAGAGAAGCTATTACGAATCCATCCAAATTAAAGACACCTTTAATCCCCTATGATAGTAGAATTGCAGAAGAAGGTCCTGTTCTCCAAAGAAAACAAAAGCATAAAAACGTCAATTTGCAAAATGGCGGGCCTCAAGATACCCCAAAAGCAATCAATTTAAATGATCCTTCCCAGACGTTATCGAAAGCTGCAAAAAAAGATAAACAGAGCAAAGTAGATGGGAAAAAGCTGTATAGCAGAAGAAAAGATAGAGACAAAAAACCGTTTGATAATGATAAACTTGAAACTGCATCAGTTCCGGATCTAGATCCAAAAATGGATGATGATAAAATCATGTTTAGGAAACAAAAGAATGATTATTCAAAAATGGATAATGATAAGCTAATGCTTGTATCGAAACCTGATTACAAATCAAGTAAGCCTGACGGGGATAAATTATTTACCGTAGATGCCTCCAATAAAAAACCGAAGCCCTTCGATAATGATAAGTTGATGACTGAAACAGTTCAGGATAGAAAAAGAAATAAGTTTGACGATTCAAAGTTGATGGTCTCAGAACCGGCAAATAGAGACCGAAAACCATTTGATGATGATAAGTTAATGACGACTAGCGTAAACAAACCCAAAAAACAAGATTTGCATGACGATAGGCTTCTGACGGTTCTAGAAAAGAGAAAACCTACCGATGAGATGAAGCAAACCAGTAAGGACATATCTAACTTAGATGGAAATTACTCAAGACATTTCTATGTTAGTAGCGAATCCCACCCTGGTACAAAAATACTAGCCGCGGAAAATTCTAAATTGCCTTTCTTTGCTAAAACTTTTCAATCTGTTTCTTCGTTTTTCAGCAGTGTTTGGAAGGATGATACGCAGCCTAATTACGTAAATCGTAAGAAACCTAAAGAAAAAAGAGATAAGAAAGAAGGGCAGATTTGGGATAACTCCGTCCATCCCGATACTTGGAAGAAGCAAGAAGCCGAATCAGGAGAAGAACAATAAAATTTGAACTATGAATTGGGAAAGAATAGAAAGTCTAGATACTTTAGATAAAATTGTTGAAGAATCTAAACAGAGTCCTGTTATTATTTTTAAGCATAGCACTAGCTGTTCTATTAGTGCTATGGCTCTAAACAGATTAGAGAGAAGCTGGAATCAAGATGAAATGAGAGAAGTAAGGCCTTATTATTTGGACTTAATTTCTCACAGGGATGTCTCCGATGCTGTAGCAGCTAAATTTGGAATCATGCATCAGTCACCTCAGATTCTGTTAATTAAAAATGGGGATTGTGTTTATGATGAATCACATATGGGTATAAGTTACCAAAATTTGAAATCGGGAGTAGCTGCTTAATCTATAGTAGCGTGAAGTTTATATTTTGTTCAATATCAGGATGTAAGCTTTTTGCTACAGGGCAATTTAGAGCAATTCTCTTTAATCTTTCAATTTCCTTATTAGATAGATTAGTTTTCCAGTCAATATTGACGGTTATGGCTTTGATTCTTCTGGGATTTGAAGCCATTTCTTTTTGTAAATCGCAACTAATATCGCCCAAATCTAGATCGTTTTGGTCAGCATAAATTCCCATGACAGTCATCATGCAACTGGCAAGGGAGGTAGCTGCCAAATCCGTAGGAGAAAAATATGCCCCCTCTCCATTATTATCTACAGGAGCATCGGTCAAAATTGAATTTCCCGAACGATTATGCGTAGCATTTGTTTTTAATGGGTGGATGTATTTAATTGATGAGGTGGCCATAAACTATATTGGGTTTTTATCGTTATTTTCAAACGCAAGTTAGTATAATTCAGGGATTTTAACTTCTTTCGAATATTCTAAAAGTGGTTTTTGGTGAAAGGATTGAAAAATATTTAGATTCTGAAACTAAAGCATTAAATTTGCGATATTACAGCATTGAAATGAAAAAAATATTTATACTTTTTTTACTAATATTTTCTTTCACCTTTGAGGTCAAAAGCCAAAAAGATAATCCATTCGAATATGGGCAAGAATTTTTATTTGGGGTAAGTAAAGCCACAAATGGAGGCCTTTTCTCAGGTGGCTTCTTTCGCTATAGTGCTAAAAAATCAGATAGAGTCTTTCAAACTTATGGAATTGAAATAGCCAATGTAAGGCATCCTCAAGAAAGAAGAGTTCCAAGTCCCACATTTTTCAGCTCATCTAGTTTTTATGAAGGCAAAGAAAAATATTTGATTAGCTCCCGTTTAATGTACGGATATGATCTATTGCTTTTCAAGAAAGCAGAACAAAAAGGTGTGCAAATTAATGGGGTCTTTATGGGTGGACCAACCTTGGGCTTCGTTTCGCCCTATCTTTTAAGAAGTGAGGGTGGAGGTTTGGTTACATACTCGCAGTATTTAAATGGATCCTCAATTATAGGTCCGGCAGGGTATTTTTCAGGAATTGATCAAATGGAAGTTGTTTTGGGAGCTCATATTCGTGCATCGCTACTATTTGAATTTGGTACTTTCAAAAGTAAAGTAACTGGATTTGAGGTTGGATTTTTAGGTGAGATTTTTTCCAGAGAAATTCAATTGGTTCCCTTGGGCACTAAGAATTATAACTTTTACCCGGCTGCTTTTGTAAGTATTTTGTTTGGGTCTAGAAAATAGATTTAGAATAGATTAAAGAATTAATATGATAGATTTACCGGTAGTAAGCCAAGAAGAGAAAAAGAAAAATAAAAAGCCGGATTGGTTAAGGGTGAAATTACCTGTTGGTAAGGAATATGCTAATGTTCGTAAAATTGTGGATGAAAATAAGCTTCACACCATTTGCGAAAGCGGTAATTGCCCAAATATGGGAGAGTGCTGGGGAGCAGGGACTGCTACTTTTATGATTTTGGGAAATGTATGTACGAGAAGTTGTTCGTTTTGTGCGGTAGCAACGGGACGTCCGCCAGAGTATGATGAGCAAGAGCCTCAAAGGGTAGCTGAAGCTATCAAAAAAATGGGGGTTAAGCATGCAGTTTTAACTTCTGTTAATAGAGACGAGTTGAAAGACCGAGGTGCCGAGATTTGGTATCAAACCGTAGTTAAAACAAAGGAACTTTCCCCTGAAACTACCATCGAGACATTAATTCCTGATGTTAAAGGAAAGTGGGATGCTTTATATAGAATGATTGAAGCAGGTCAAGAAGTTGTTTCGCACAATATTGAAACCGTTCCTAGTCTTTACAGAAGAGTGAGACCTCAAGCCAAATACCAAAGAAGTTTGGATCAAATTAAATTGACCAAAGAGTATGGCAAAAGAACAAAAACAGGAATAATGGTTGGCTTGGGTGAAACTCAAGAGGAGATGTTTGCTACAATGGATGATTTGGTTGCTCATGGATGTGATATTTTAACAGTGGGGCAATACTTACAGCCTACAAAACGGCACCATGATGTGATGGAATATGTCCATCCTGAAGTATTTGATATGTATAGGGAAGAAGGTTTAAAAAGAGGATTGAAGTACGTTGAGTCTGGTCCTTTGGTTCGTTCTTCTTACCATGCTGAAAGACACGTAAACGTTCCTATTTAAGGAAGTTAATATTATTTAGAAACCACAGCTTAAGTGAAATCCGCTTATATTGCTGTGGTTTTTTCTTTTAAACGTACTTTTATAGGCTTCATTTGAGAAGCCATTTAATAATAATATGCAAGATAATTTTATTGTAACCCTAGAAAATCTAAAACTGAAGGACTATCGCAGCTTGATCAAGTCCATGAAAAAGGCTTATGCTGGCTGGGATGATTTATGGGAGGTCGAACATATAAAAACCTTAATTGATAAATTTCCTGAAGGGCAGTTATGTGTTTTGGTGAACGGGCAGGTAGCGGGTTGCGCTTTATCGATTATTGTGGAATACTCTGATTTCGGGGATAATCATATCTACCCCGAAATCACAGGAAATGAAACCTTCAACACCCACAATCCAGAAGGGGATGTTTTATATGGGATAGATGTTTTTGTGCATCCTGACTTCAGGGGTATGAGAGTAGGGCGGAGGATGTATGATGCTAGAAAAGATTTAGTAGAACAACTGAATTTAAGGTCAATAGTGGCTGGTGGGAGATTACCTGGGTATTTGAAGTATGCTGAAAAATTTACACCAAAGCAGTATATTCAGAAAGTAATTGCTAAAGAGGTTTACGATAAGACCTTGTCTTTTCAATTATCAAATGATTTCCATGTAAAGAAAGTTTTGAAAGGCTATTTGCCTGGAGACAAACAATCTGCGGAGTTTGCAGCGCTCATCGAATGGAATAATATTTATTATGAACCTTCTGAGGAGTACGTTCATATCCCTAAAACTGTAATTCGTTTAGGATTGGTGCAGTGGCAAATGAGGCCAACCCCATCATTAAAAGCAATGCAGGAGCAAATTGAGTTTTTTATTGATGTGGTGAGTGGCTATCAGTGTGATTTTATTTTATTCCCCGAACTCTTTAATGCACCACTAATGGCAGAATTCAACCATTTGGATGAAGCCACAGCTATTAGAGAACTAGCTAAGTACACAGAACCTTTAAAGGAAATTTTTCAGGAATACGCCATCAACTATAATGTGAACATTATTACCGGAAGTATGCCTGTAATGAACAGAGGGAAACTCTATAACAAAGGGTTTTTATGTAGGCGGGATGGAACCAGCGAAACCTATGAAAAGATTCATATGACTCCTGCTGAAGTCAGTGCTTGGGGTATGACTGGGGGCAAGAAAATTCAAGCTTTTGACACCGATTGTGGTAAGATTGGGATTAACATTTGCTATGATGTAGAATTCCCGGAAATGGGAAGATTATTGGCTGACGAAGGCGTTAAAATCTTATTTGTTCCATTTTTGACGGATACTCAAAATGGTTATATGCGTGTGCGTTTATGCTCTCAAGCTAGAGCGATTGAGAACGAATGTTATGTTGCTATAGCCGGAAGTGTGGGTAACTTGCCTAAAGTAAATAATATGGATATCCAGTTTGCACAGTCAGGAGTTTTCACACCTTCCGATTTTTCTTTCCCGACCAATGGTGTTAAAACGGAAGCTACGCCCAACACGGAGATGACCGTTATTGCAGATGTAGATGTAAATTTGCTAAAAGAATTGCATACTTACGGCAGTGTGCGTAATTTGAAGGACAGAAGAAAAGATTTATATACTATCAAAAAGAAATAAGTCAGTGAAAGTTGAAGAGTTTGTAAGTTTAAGTTTGTTCAAGAAAATAAAGACTTTATATGTTGACGGAGAGTTTGTGACCTCCATCCGTTATTACCGCTATAAAGTCAATTTATTTTTGTTGAATGATTTTTATGTGGAAGCCTTCTATCACCCAAAAACAGACCGTATTGAAAAAATAGTTCCTTTTGATAGTAGTCATAGCCGGAAAAAGTTTTATACGGATCAAGTAAAACTACCTCATTGGTTCGAAAAAGTATCTTAAAATGATTGATTTAAGAAGTGACACGATAACCCGACCAACATCAGGAATGAGGGAGGCCATGATCGAGGCTCAAGTTGGGGATGATGTTTTTGGAGAAGATCCAACCATAAATGCTTTAGAAAAAAAAGCTGCTGCGTATTTTGGAATGGAATCCGCCATTTTTTGCCCCAGTGGCACCATGACTAATCAAATTGCTATTAGAGTTCATACAGCGCCACATACCGAAGTAATCTGTGATGAAAAATCTCACATCTATTTATATGAGGGCGGAGGTATTGCTTACAATTCTTTTGCATCTGTTCGATTATTGCAAGGGGATAGAGGAAGAATTACTGCGGAAATGGTGCAGGATAATATCAACAATCCGGACGATGTACATGCTCCCATTTCTACATTAGTTTCCTTAGAGAACACGATGAACAAAGGTGGGGGCTGTGTTTATGATTTTAAAGAAATTGAAAAAATTAGCGCAGTTTGTAAGGATAAAGATTTAAAGCTGCATTTAGATGGAGCACGCTTATTTAATGCTTTAGTTGCTACTGAAGATAATCCGAAAAGTTATGGTCAACATTTTGATACTATATCAATTTGCCTTTCTAAAGGATTGGGTTGTCCTGTTGGTTCGTTATTATTGGGAAATAAAGAGGATATTAAAAGAGCTAGGAGAGTGCGTAAGGTGTTAGGAGGTGGGATGCGTCAAGCTGGATTTTTAGCTGCAGCGGGAATATATGCTCTGGATCACCATATTGACAGATTGGTGGAAGATCATAATAGAGCAAAATCTGTAGCGGAGGAATTGGAAGGCTTAAGTTTTGTTGAATCCGTATTACCCGTAGAAACCAATATTGTCATATTTAAATTAGCAGATAATGCATTATCAGTGAATTTTGTGGAGAAATTAAAGCAAAATGGCATATTAGCCGTTCCGTTTGGGAAGCATGATGTCCGTTTTGTAACACATCTTGATTTTGACGATGATATGCTCCAAGACCTAATAGTAAAATTAAAAGCGATATAAACCTCCAAGAAATAAACTAGCACTCATGACATTATCAGAGAAAATTACTGCTCAAATAAGGGACATAGCTGACTTTCCGAAGCCTGGCATTATATTTAAAGATATTACTCCAGTTCTATCGCATCCAAAATTGGTAACGGAAATTGTGAGTTGGTTTGTGGAAAAAGCCAAAGATGACGGTATAGATGTGATCGTAGGGGTGGAATCAAGAGGTTTTTTATTTGGAATGATGATTGCTGAAAAATTAGGGGTTCCTTTTGTACCTGTCAGAAAGCAAGGAAAACTGCCCTATGAAACCATTAAATATTCCTATGATTTAGAATATGGCAGTGCGACAATGGAGATTCATAAAGATGCCATTAAGCCAAATCAGAAGGTAATGATTCACGATGATTTACTGGCCACTGGAGGAACGGCTGTAGCCGCAGCGGAATTAGTAAAAGAATTAGGTGGAAATGTGGGTAACTTTAGCTTTTTGATTGAGTTAGGGTTTTTGGAAGGTAAAAAAAGACTAGCTAAAGAAAATGAAGCGGTTTACAGTATCGTTACTTATTAATATATTTGATTTTTGAATGAGCCAAAGAGAAAGCTGGGGACGCAGGCATTTGCCTCGAAATCTAACTGGCTTTATATTTGACTCAAATAAATATTTGTATAAATAATTATCAGTTTAATATTATAGGGAAAAGAAGTTTATAAAGCAATCATGGAAGAAGCACAGGTAGCAAATAAAAGCGAATTGCAGCAAAAGGTAAAAGACGTAATGTCTGAAGTTGCTAAAGTAGTAGTGGGTCAAGAATATATGGTCAATCGTTTGTTGATTGGACTCTTCACTAATGGGCACGTATTGTTGGAAGGAGTTCCCGGTTTGGCAAAGACCTTAACAGTTAATACTTTAGCGAATGTTTTGCATTTAGATTTCCAGCGTATTCAGTTTACTCCGGATTTAATGCCGTCCGACTTGATCGGGACCATGATTTATAATCAGAAGCAAGGGAATTTTGAAGTCAAGAAAGGCCCTATTTTCTCAAATCTTGTTTTAGCAGATGAGGTAAACCGATCCCCTGCCAAAGTACAATCTGCATTATTGGAAGCAATGCAGGAAAAACAAGTGACTATTGGAGAAACAACATTTCAATTAGATAGACCATTTTTGGTTTTGGCGACTCAAAATCCGGTTGATCAGGAAGGAACTTATCCTCTACCGGAGGCACAAGTCGACCGTTTCATGTTGAAAGTAACGGTGAGTTACCCAACCAAATCTCAGGAATTAGAGGTGATGCGAAGAATGTCTAATATGTCTTTTAATAAAGAAGTTAATACAATTCTAACGAAGGAAGAAATTTTCAGCATCAGAGATCAAGTCAATCAGGTTGAGATTTCTGAATCATTGGAACGCTATATTATCGAATTGGTATATGCCACAAGGTCTCCATTAGATTATGGATTGAAACAAGAAGCAGAATACATTCAATATGGTGTTTCGCCTCGGGCTAGTATTAACTTAAATTTGAGTGCTAAAGCTGTAGCTTATATGGAAGGTAGGGATTATGTGTTGCCTGAAGATATTAAAGAAGTGGCTTATGATGTTATGAATCACAGGATTTTGCTCAATTACGAAGCCGAAGCAGATGGTGTTACTACAAAAGACATTATTGAGAAGATCCTTAGACAGATCCCTATTGGATAGTTCGATATAAGTATTGAGTACAGTTCTGAAAGCGTTCCATATGGATCGCTTTTTTTATTTTAACACAAAATTAATAGTAGATAAAATTGGTAACAATTTGCTAAAAAGTTTGACAACTTCAGTTAACAATTAAAACCCACCTTTGTCGCAAAGAAATTTAAACACTATTAAAAATTACTCACGATGAAGAAAATTAATTTATTAGCGATGCTAGCATTGGTGTCAGGATTTATATTCACAGCATGTGATGATGATCCGGAGCCAAACAATCTAGTGACAATTGAAGGGATCCCAGCTACAGCTGAGATAGAAAATTTAGGAACTTTAGGTCCAGTAAATGCAACTATTACTGCAGAAGACGGACTAGCAAGTGTAACGGTTACTAAAGATGGAGAATCATATTTAGAACCAGAATTTGAAGCTAATGCTACTTCTTTGTCATTAGAATTTTCTTACACCGCAGAAGAAGCTGACGCAGATCAGAACATTGTATTTGAATTTACAGCTACCGATGTGGACGGAGATGAAGAAACAGTTACTCACGTTTTATCTGTTGGAGAAGCACCTGAAGTAGAAACCGAAGTTACAGTTACAGAAAATATTTCAGAGGATGTGACTTGGAATAATGAAACTGTTTATCGTTTAGGCGGTAGAATATTCGTTTTAGATGGTGCTACTTTAACTATTGAAGCAGGGACTATCATTAAAGGTGAAGCAGGTACAGGAACAAACGCGACTGCCTTGGTTATTGCAAGAGGTGGTAAATTAATGGCAGAAGGAACGGCTCAAGCCCCAATTATCTTCACATCAGTTGCAGATGAAATTGAGCCAGGTATGATTGCTTCTCCTAATTTAGATCCGGACATTGATGGCTTATGGGGTGGATTAATCGTATTAGGTAGAGCTCCTATTTCAACTCCTGATGGAGTAGCTCAAATTGAAGGAATTCCACCTTCTGACACCAACGGCTTATATGGTGGTGGTGAAAATGCCAACGTTGCTGATAATTCTGGTGTTTTAAAATACATCTCTATTCGTCACGGTGGTGCTAATATAGGTGAAGGTAATGAAATCAATGGTTTGACTCTTGGTGGTGTTGGTACAGGAACTATGATTGAAAATATCGAAATTATTGCAAACCAAGATGATGGTATCGAGCCATTTGGAGGATCTGTAAATGTAACAAATCTTTTAGTTTGGAATTCTTATGATGATAGCTTTGACTGTGATCAAGATTATACAGGAACAATTGATAATTTTATTGGTATCCTAGGTTTTGATTCTGATCATGCTCTTGAATTAGATGGTCCTGAAGGTGCACTTGACGAGGGTGGATATACTCTAAAAAATGGTTCTATTAAAGGTGATTTAGATGCAACTGGTGGAGAATACGCAGATTTGAGAGATGCTGTTTCCGTAAGATTAGAAAACATCTACTTCTTCAACTTTAAAGCTAATTCTGACTTTGAATTGGATGATGATGGTTCTGTTGCTAATTTCAATTCAGGAGCTACCGTTTTAAGCAATTTACAATTCAATATAAGTCATTTAGATGAAGGGAATAGAACGATTGCTGATATTTTTAATGACACGACTGATAGTGGAGCATTTGATAACTTAAGTGCTGATGAAGCTTCAGTTGTTACTACTCCAACAGTAGGTGCTGATAAGTCTGCTTTTGCAGGATGGACTTGGGCCGATGCTGATGGACAGTTAACAGACTTTTAACTAATAGTTTTTCATAAGTTATATACAAAATCCCGATCATCTGATCGGGATTTTTTATTTTCAATACATTGCAATATTACGATAATAACAATCATTTAACATTTCAATAATTTAGTAATAAACCTTTTCTCCTTTTTTAATCGGATTTTTGTAACATCAAATAAAACAAAGAGATGAATAACAAATTTCTGATTTCAATTTTACTCGTTTTGCTTATTCCTGCAATAAGCTTAGCACAAAAAGGTATAATTAGAGGTACCGTGACAGATGCAGCAAATGGTGAGGCACTATTTGGTGTAAATGTTGTAATAGAAGGTACGAGTACTGGTGCAGTTACTGATTTTGATGGTAAATTTCAAATTAATGCCGAGCCTGGCACTTATAATGTTCAAGCCTCATTTGTAACTTACAGAACTGTTACTATTGAGGGTGTAAAAGTGAATGCAGGTGAGGTTAATATTATAGATAATATTTCACTTGCTGAAGATGTAGCTCAATTAGGTGAGGTTGTGGTTACTGCAAAAGCAATTCGATCTACTGAAGCAGCGTTATTGGCTGTTAAAAGAAAATCGCCAAATGTCCTAGATGGAATTTCTTCTGCTAATTTTAGAAAAATTGGGGATAGTGATGCTGCTTCTGCAGTCAAAAGAGTTCCTGGTATCTCTGTAGAAGGCGGAAAATATGTTTATATAAGAGGATTAGGAGATAGATATACTAAATCTATTTTAAATGGAGTTGATATCCCTGGCCTAGATCCTGACAGAAATACCTTGCAAATGGATATTTTTCCTACAGGTATAATTGACAATATCATGGTCACTAAATCTTTTACAGCAGATTTACCGGCAGACTTTACAGGAGGAATTGTAAATATAGACACCAAAGAATTTCCTGAGGAGCCAACATTTGATGTCTCCATTGGTGGAAGTTTTAACCCGACTATGCACTTCAATAATAATTACCTTACATACGAAGGTAGTAATACAGACTTCTTAGGTTTTGACAATGGAACCAGAGCTAATCCAGCAGATAATTTTGCTTCTGAGGATATTCCACTTTATGGAAACGTAATTGGAAGACCAGACAGTAAAGACGGCCAGAAATTTAGTTCAATTCTTCGTGATTTCAACCCAACTTTAGATGCCATGAGACAGAACAGTTTTATGGATTACAGTGCTGGTTTGAGTTTTGGAAATCAAAAAGCATTAAGTGGCATGACTTTAGGCCATAGCTTTTCATTGAATTACAAGAATAATACTCGCTTCTATCAAGATGCAGAATTTGGTAGATATGGATTAGCAAATGATAGATCTACTAATGAATTAGAGGTTAGAGAAACTCAGATAGGAGATTATGGTACTAATGAGGTATTGATCAGTGCAATGGGTGGATTGGCTTTGAAAACTGCTAATTCTAAATACAAATTAAATCTATTGCACCTTCAAAACGGAGAATCAAAAGCTGGTGAATTTGAATATAGAAATCGGGACCAAGGAGCAAATTTTGATGCACGTCAGGAAAACTTAGAGTACACACAAAAGGGATTAACCAATATTCTATTAGCTGGTGAGCACTACATAGACGGCAGAGATTGGCAAGTAGAATGGAAGGTGTCTCCAACAAGATCTAGTATCACCGATCCAGACATTAGGTTTACTAGAATAAGAGATGAAGGCTTTGATGGGCAGAACTTAACCATTGGATCTGAATCAGGATACCCAGAAAGAATCTGGAGATATTTAAATGAAGATAACCTAGCGTCCAAGGCGGATATCACTAGATCCTATAAATTCAATGGAGAAGATGCCAAATTTAAATTTGGTGGAGGAAATACTTACAAGAGAAGAGATTATAAAATTGAGAACTATCAGATTATTCCTAATGGTGTAGAGATCACTTTGAATCCAAATGTGATGTTTGAGGAAGAAAACCTATGGCCAGCTGATGAAAACGGATTTAGTGGAACACGTTACGAACCTCAGTTCGTTCCTAATAATACTAATAAATATGATGCAACAATTAATTCATCAGCAGCTTATGCATCAAATGAATTTGCACCTATTGAAAACCTTAAAGCAATTATTGGTTTAAGAACAGAATACTATACTCAATCTTATACTGGCCTAAATCAACAAGGTTTGCTGCTAGAAAATGAGCAGGTATTGGAAACATTTGATTTATTCCCAACCGCTAATTTGGTTTACTCTTTAGCTGAAAAACAGAATTTTAGAGTTGGGTATTCAAGAACTACTGCTAGACCTTCTTTTAAAGAAGCTTCATTTGCCGAAATTTTGGATCCTGTTTCAGGTCGGTCATTCATTGGTGGATTCTTCCCTGACGAAAATGCAACCGGTGATGTGGTTTGGGATGGAAACTTAAGACCCACTTACATTGACAATTTTGATTTAAGATGGGAACTATTCCAAGAAAGAGGACAAACATTCTCATTAAGTGGGTTCTATAAGAAATTTACAGATCCAATTGAGATGGTTCAATATGTACAAATTGCAGGGTTTTTCCAGCCTAGAAACGTAGGAACTGGGGAAGTTGTGGGTGCAGAAGCCGAATTCAGGAAAAACCTAAGTTTTATAACTCCTGCTTTGGAAAACTTCTCCGTGAATGGAAATATAACTGTTACACAATCCAAAATTGAGATGGCTCCGAACGAGTTTGCTTCAAGAACCAACAATGCAAGGGAGGGTCAAGTTATTGAGAATACTAGAGAAATGGCTGGTCAGTCACCTTATATTCTGAATTTAGGAATGTCATATGCCGATTATGAAAATGGGCTAGACGGAGGTTTATTCTACAATGTTCAAGGTCCTACTTTAATTTTCGTTGGAATTGGAAATAGGTCAGATATTTATTCTGAACCATTCCATAATTTAAATTTCAATATGAATAAAACATTTGGTGCAGACGAAAAAATGAAATTAAGCGTAGGTATCAGCAATATTCTTGGTGATCTTAGGGAAGAGTTCTTTCAGGGATATCAAGCGCAAGAGCAAGTATTTACAAGATACAATCCAGGTCGCTCAGTTAGTGTAGGGTTCTCTTATAAATTCAGATGATAAAGTTCAGGTTGACTTTTATATAATCAAAGCTTCCGAGGATTCTCGGAAGCTTTTTTTATGTTATAAAAAAACCCGCATGAACAGTTCTGTTCATGCGGGTACGATACGTATTTTTTTGGATTTACTTCTCCAATTGATAGGCCACTACCTTATTTTTAAAGAAAGTAGGCACATAAACAATCATTTTATCAGCATCTAAACCGATATCAGCAGTTTGTGATTCTTGAGCTTTGGTGTCCAGCAATAATGTAGCTTTATTTCCTGCTACATGATAAATTTCACCTTGCCATCTGCTGGCAATATAAGTTTCGTCATTTAGCATGGTTAGACCATCTCCCCCAGTTACGGAGTCGTTGACCGTTGAAAATTTGTTTTCAGCAAGATCATATGCCCGCAAGCCCTTTTTATCCAAAGTCATCAATTGATTCCCCTTACTTAATAAGCCATTTAGTCCCTCTACACCTTGGGCAATAGTAGATAATTGTCCACCCTCAATCTTATGAATCAAGCCTAATCCCATATCTGAAATATAAACTGCGCTTGCTGAGGTCGTAATATCATTTAAAAACTCTGCTTTTTCAGGAGTAAATTCCTTAGCGATTTCACCCGTTTCTAAATCAATGGCCACTATTCTATCAATATCTGTCACGTAAAGGTGGCCATCAAAAATACCCATTCCTTTTGGAGCATTGAGACCCGTTGCCCAATTCAATTCCTGAACACTTCCGTCTAGATTTAAGATAGAAATAAAGCCTTCTCCATTTTTGTCTAATGGTTGTCCGTTAATATTAGAAACAAATAGTCGACTTCCCTCTCCATCGAATAGAACGGACTCACAGGTTGTCATCACTGTATCAGTTTCCCATAATTTAACCAATTTAGGATCGGCTGCTGTTTCTACTACTTCCTTGACCTGTGTTTCTTCTTCTTGATTTTCCTTTTTAGTTGGGGTGCATGCAAAAATTAGCAATGCAAAACCCAATACGAATACTGTACTTTTCATAGTCTTTTTTTGTGTTGGTTTACATAAAGATACAAAACTGAAAGCAATCACAAGTGTTTCAGTTTCTTGATAAGATTTGTAAGTCTGAATATTGGATAAGGTGGTCTCTGAGATAATAACCTTTTGTTACTATCGTGGCGGTATTTTGCAGTGGTTAGTAGAAAAAGCGAAATGTTTTTTGATTAAGTGAGAATTTTGGAAAAGTACTACCTTGTTGTAGTTGACCTTATTTTGAACTGGCATCTCCTATATACTTTAATACTTGCCTTAAAGCTGCTTTTCGAATATCCTTCTCGCGAACTTCGGAGTGTCGGTGTAGCACAAATTGAAATTTTAAAGAAGTAAAATTTTCATTGATCTTAATAATTCGCAGCACGTAACTGTCATGTTTGATATATTTATGATATTCCTTCAGCACCTTAATTATATGTGCTTCAACAGCTTCTACATCAGTAGTCAACTCATTTTTCAGATCGAAATCAAAACTGACTTTACGGATAGCTCTTTTAGTGTAATTAAAGATTTGAGAGGTGAGAACCATTGAATTTGGGATGTAAATCAAATCTTCGTCATCATTTACAATATGCATATTGACCAAAGTGATATCAGAAACCTTTCCTTTTACCTCCCCAATTTTGATCTCATCTCCTATCATTACTTCCTCTGAGAACATAATGATCATACCATTGATCATATTCGCAATATAATCTTTGGAAAGAATAGCGATAGCTGCTGCAACAATACTTAATGAAGTTATTAGATTGATAGGGTCTATTTTAAATAGGAATAGAATAGAGCCAATTAGAACAAAAGTGTGCAAAATATTTGCGATATGATCGATCCCTAAAACAAAATTGTTTTTTACACCTTTAGATAATTTGTGCTTTCGCTGATAATAATAAACAACGCCTAATCTTATTAATGAGATCCAAAGGTCAGCATAAAGATAAAATCGCAAAGCTCTTAAATAGTGTTCTGCTATTCCAAATTCGATTAATTGATTTTTAAAATTATCAATAGCAAAAAGACCACCAATAAAAAGTACTGCTTTAGCTAAAAACCAAATTCTCTTTTTTCGCTCCAGATTTATAGTTGGGGTTATGGATTTTTTGTTCATAATGTAAAGTTATAACAATCTAATAACACTATATGTAGGTGCTCTCAGCTACATCTCTTATTTTTGTAAAAATATTTTACAAATTTAAGATGATAGATAAGAAAAGAAACCCTTGGCATGATATCCATTACGGAGATGAGGTGCCTGAGTATGTAAATGCAGTAATAGAAATTTCTAAAGGCAGCAAGGGTAAATTTGAATTGGACAAAGAGACTGGTTATTTAATGCTGGATAGAGTACTTTTTAGTTCTGTGCATTATCCGGCTAATTATGGATTTATCCCTCAAACGTACTGTGACGATAAAGATCCATTGGATATAATGGTGATTACTTCTATTGAGTTGCCACCATTATGTATGGTTAAAGCTAAAGTACTGGGTGTAATGAAAATGATGGATCAAGGCGAAGCAGATGATAAAATCATTGCTGTTGCAGCTAATGATATGTCAGTGAATCATATGAATGATATTGGTGACTTACCTCCTCATACTTCGAAAGAGATGCAAAGATTTTTTGAGGATTATAAGCAATTAGAGAATAAGAAAGTGGTAGTAGAGGATTTCTTTGATAAAAAAGAAGCAATGAATGTAATTAATGAAAGCATTGAGCTTTATGATAAAACATTTAGATAAGCGCGGTCGAATTTTTAAAAGCAAAAAGGCTGTCTAATCTTAATTTAGACAGCCTTTTTTAATGAATACCTTTTTTACATTTTAGATACTTTTCCGCCTGATCCAGAATCTGCATCAACTAAAGCCGGCTTTCCGCCATAGGTAATTTTACCCGATGATGAAGCCTTTGCAATTAATTTTTCTTCTACATTTAGTTCAATCCTTCCTGAGGAGCTTGCAGCTAAATCAGCATTTTGACAAGTGAATTCAGATGCATCAATTCTTCCAGAGCTACTAACTTGTGCTTCAAAATTTTCTGCATTTCCAGATAAAGTGAACCTACAAGAACTGCTGACTTGAGATTCTATATTATTAGCTTCAGCCTCTACTGAAATTCTAGCTGAACTGGATCCTGAGACTTCAATATTTGTAGCTTTAACATTAAGGTCCATCCTGGCTGAACTGGAGCCTCTAATGTCAATATTTGAAGCTTCAATCAAATCTTCGGATGTCATTCTAGATGAGCTGCTTGCTTTTAAGCTTTCTAGTTCTTGGAAATAGACAGTAACTTCTACTTCAATATTTCGGAACATTTTGTTAGATTCCATTTCAATTTTTAGATTACCACCTTTAACTTCGGTAATAACATCTTCTAAGTCACCGGTAGTGCTAACATCCACCTTTGCTTCATCTCCTTTTTTCAAAATAACTCGAATGCTTTGAGACGAAGAGACTGATGTGAAATCAGACAAAGAGCGGGTTTCTGATTCCTGTGATTGTGCTTGACATGCAAACAAAATCATTACAAGGCCTAATACTAAATTCTTCATGTGTTTATGGGTTAGTTTCTTTTTAAAGATGCAAGAAAAAAATGATTGGTTGCATGAATCCTAAAATATTTTGTTTCTTATCCTATATTTCGAATTTTTTCTAACATAAAAAAAGCACAATGAAAAAATTCACTGTGCTTTCTTTAAAATAATCTATATTATTAATTAGAATTTATTCAGAACCTTATTGACTTCGGAGTCAGGATTTGCACATTGCTCGCCAGGTTGCTTACCGCAAAAGCTACAAGCTTCACCATCCTTATTTAAAAATGGACTTTGTGATGCACAAGTTCCTTTAAATTCTCCGTTTTTTATAAATAATAATCTTACCGACATTAAAATAAAAAACGCTCCTATCAATCCAATTGCTAATAAAAAAGTAGTCATAATATTAAGATTTCAGACAATTACTTTGCCTCTTTTTTTCGATTTACAAATTTAACATTCTAATTTGATAACGCCTACTAAGAAAGCAAAGTTTCTTAACTTGTGCTTTTCTCAAAATCATCAGATAAGTCACATGAAAGAAGTACAAATTTACCCAGATAACAGAAGAAATGAGAAATTAGAAGCCTTTGATCGATTACTTACGATAATGGATCAGCTTCGGAATCTATGCCCATGGGATAAGAAGCAAACTATTGAAAGTATTCGTCATTTGACCATTGAAGAAACCTTCGAATTATCTGATGCAATTTTAGATAATGATTTGGAAGAGATAAGGAAAGAGTTGGGTGATCTCATGCTTCATATTGTTTTTTACGCCCGAATGGCAGATGAGCAGAAAGCCTTTGACATGGCAGATGTGCTAAATGGAATATCAGATAAACTGATCAATCGTCATCCACACATTTATTCCGATGTGGAAGCAAATGATGAAAAAGCAGTCAAAGAAAATTGGGAAAAAATCAAGCTTAAGGAAAAAGGAAATAAATCTGTTTTAGGTGGTGTTCCCAAGTCATTACCTGCTCTAATAAAATCCATCCGCATACAGGAAAAAGCAAGAGGAGTAGGTTTTGATTGGGACAAAAAAGAACAGGTTTGGAGCAAGGTAGAAGAGGAAATGCAAGAATTCAAAGTAGAAGAAGAATCGGGCACTCTGGAAAAAGCTACTGAGGAATTCGGTGACTTAATGTTTAGTCTAATTAATTATGCTCGTTTTGCAGGGATAAACCCGGAAGAGGCCCTTGAAAAAACTAACAGGAAATTCATTAAACGATTCAATTATTTAGAGTCAGAAAGTAAAAAAGAAGGTAAACAAATCTCGGAAATGAGCTTGGAGGAAATGGATGTTTATTGGGAGAAAGCCAAAAAGATTTAAACTTAATTCTAATTTCCTTATACTTAATGCAAGTGTCTTGCGTTAGAACCATAGGTGTATGGATAATCATGTTTAACCTTAAATGATTATTCACTATGGAACATTTCAAAAATGCAACTCGAAAATTGTACGCTAAACGTCCCTTATTCTTTAATATAGGATTAGTTGTAGCAATTACCCTTTGTTTTATTGCCTTTGAATTCAAGGTGTTTATAACTGAAGAAGAGAAAGTCGATTTTCCTGTAGAAGAGCCGCTAGTCTTCTTAAATGATGATGTAATTCGTACTTCCCAACCCCCTAAACCCAAGCCACCAAAATTGCCTGAACCTAAAGGGGATGTAAATATAGTGGAGGTAAAGGAGTTGCCTAAGCAAGACCAGCAAAAAGAAAAGATTGAGATCAAAGATTTATTCGATCCTGGTGATGACTTCGAAATTCCAGAAGAAAAAGTAGAAGATAACAGTGTTCATGGTAATTTTGGACTAGAGGTAAAGCCTAAATATTATGGTGGCATGGATGCATTTTATGAATATGTTGGTAATGCAATTGAATATCCTTCATTTGAACAAAGAAGAAATATTGAGGGCAGGGTCGTGTTGTCATTTGTGATCGAGAAAGATGGCTCTTTATCTCAGGTGGAAGTCTTGAAAGGGGTTTCTGAAGGTATTGATAAAGAAGCCATTCGTGTTCTTGAAAATGCCCCGAAATGGGAAGCCGGAAGGCAAAGAGGGCAGGCAGTAAGAGTGAAAATGACTATTCCTATTTACTTTAAATTGAGGTGATTTAAATTAGAAAGAAGGCCTATCAATTAGGCTTTCTTTCTATCCTTCAAACCCAATCTTACTATGGCTGCCATCACAAAAGGGTTTATTACTTGAAGCTCCACATCTGCAAAAGGCTGTTACTTTTTCCTTTGCTTCGCTTTTTCCATCTGCGTGCTTAATTTCAATTTTACCTCTTACCATTAATGGGCCATTTTTGCTGACTTCAACTTGGGCGGAGTTAGGGCTGGCTTGGGATTCATCTTTTTTGTTTTTCCAATAACCAGAAAGGGCTCCCGAAGGACAGGTATCGACCTGTTCTTTGATATTAACATCTGTAGCTCCCTCCAAATAAACCCATGGTTTGTCATTAGGTCGGAATACTTTTGGAAGTCCACGCCAGCATTTTTCGCTATGAATACATAGTGAAGGTTGCCATTCTACTACTAAATCATCTGTTTCATATGCTTTGATGGTCGGTTTTACTTTCATCTCAGTTTTCGTTTTATTCTTCACATAAGTTAATGATTTTTCAAAGAGAAAATAAAATAGCAGTATAAAAGTTTCAATCAGTTACTTTTTTGATTTGATCAATGTGATTTACCTTTTATGGAAGATATTGTGTGTCATTAAACTAGTCCACTAAAAAGCTGTAAGTTTACACTGTAGAAAAATTGGCATTGAAAAAGCAACTTATCCTCATATCGTTACTTTTTTGCCTCATAGCACCTGCTATGGTGACCTATCTTTATCTAAACCACCAAAAGTATCAGATTAAGCGGGAAGTAAAATGGAAAATTATTGACGGGCTAGACAGATCTGAATTGGTATTAATTCAACTCAGTAAATCCGAAGCTAAGGAAAAATTAGAATGGGAGCACTCCAAAGAATTTGAATATTTGGGAGAGATGTATGATGTAGTGGAGTTTGCTGAAACGGCAGATAGCGTAAAATATTGGTGCTGGTGGGATCATGAAGAAACAAGCTTAAATCAAAATTTAGCCGAAGTTGTCAATACTCTCTTAGGAAATCACTCTGATAAGAAAGAGAAAGAAGGAAAACTGATTACATTTTATCAATCACTCTTTTCAGAGAAAGTATTTCAATGGAGTGCATTGCATTTCAATAGAATGTCAAATTCATCTATAGCCTACGAGTTCATTTTTGAAGATTATATCAACTCTATTCCATCCCCACCTCCTCAAATGATAGTTTAAATATTTCTTTTTGTTTTACTGACTAACTTGGGTAGTTGTACCCTCTTATAAGCAGTACATCTTCTATTTTTTAAATTATTTATAAACTAAAAATTTTTAATGAGGAATATAGTATTACTCAGTTTATTGATAGGCAATATTGCTATGGCCTATTCTCAAACTATTACTGTTAAGGATGCACAAACTGCAGAGCCTATTGAAATGGTGAGTATCATCAGTGAGGAAATGAACGAGTTTATCAACACTAATAATAAAGGCCAAGCTGATATTTCTGCTTTAGCAGGAGCGCACAAAATTCAATTTCAAAGGCTGGGCTATCAAATTGTAGTTTTAAGTTTTGAAGAGATTAAATCTTCAGGCTTTAATATCAAGTTAGACCCAAATAATTTCAATTTGAACGAAGTGGTGGTTTCAGCTACCCGTTGGAGACAAAACTCAGGTGATATACCCTCTAAAGTGATTTCTATTTCTCCTAAAGAAGTGGCATTGCAAAATCCGCAAACTGCTGCTGATTTACTGGGAGTTTCAGGAAAAGTCTATATTCAGAAAAGCCAACAAGGAGGAGGAAGTCCTATGATCAGGGGCTTTGCAACTAACCGTTTGCTCTATACTGTTGATGGCGTCAGAATGAACAATGCGATTTTTCGTGGAGGGAACATCCAAAATGTTATTAGTCTTGATCCTTTTGCCACAGAAATTACAGAAGTTCTATTTGGCCCTGGTTCTGTTATTTATGGAAGTGATGCCATTGGCGGTGTCATGAGTTTTCAAACCTTAACTCCTGAGTTATCAGATTCAAATAGTATTCTAATTTCAGGAAAAGTAAATACTAGATATTCTTCTGCTAATAATGAGAAAACCATTCACGCTGATATTAAATATGGCTGGAATAAATGGGCTTTTGTCACCAGTGCCAGTAGATGGGATTATGACCATTTAAAACAGGGGATAACTGGCTCTGATGATTATCTGAAAACTTATTATGTAGATCGGATTGAAGGTGAGGATAGATTGGTAGAACAAGAAGATCCTTTAATCCAAAACCCTACGGCTTATACCCAAAAGAATTTCATGCAAAAAGTCAGGTTCCAGCCCAACGAAAACTGGGATTTTCAATATGGGTTTCATTATTCTGAAACTTCTGATTATGGGCGTTATGATCGTCATAATCGGGTTTTAGACGGGAATCCTCAATATGCAGAATGGAGATATGGCCCACAAAAGTGGATGATGAATAATTTGAATATTACCCATTCCAAACCGTCTAAATTTTTTGATCAGATATCTATTCGCTTGGCACAACAACAATTTGAGGAAAGCAGGATAGATAGAAATTTTCAGGATGAAATCCGAAGAAACAGAGCCGAGGAAGTGGGCGCTTATTCTGCAAATCTAGATTTCATTAAGAAGATCGGAAGTAAAAGTACTGTTTTTTATGGGGCGGAATATATTTTAAACGATGTGCATTCTACTGGGATGGAAGAAAATATTAATTCGGGGGAAATTAATAATTCAGGGGCAAGATATCCTGAATCCACATGGAGTTCCATGGCAGTTTATACCAATTACGAATATAAACCATCCGATAGAATCAGCTTACAAGGAGGTATTCGCTACAATCGATTTGTATTGGATGCAACCTTTGATACTACTTTTTATGCCCTTCCATTTACGGACGCCAAGATCAATAGCGGGGCCTTAACCGGTAGTTTGGGTTTGGTTTATCGCCCAGAAGAATCTTGGGCAATCAATACCAATTTCGGAACGGCTTTCCGATCACCCAATGTGGATGATATAGGGAAGGTTTTCGATTCAGAAGCTGGTGCAGTTACGATACCCAATCCCAATTTGAAGGCTGAATATGCTTATAACTGGGATATAGGAGTGGCTAAAATCTTTAATGATTTTTTGAAATTGGACCTTACGGCTTATTACACTTTGCTCAATGATGCCATGGTTCGAAGAGATTTTCAGTTAAATGGGCGGGATAGTATCGTTTTTGATGGCGTCAAGAGTAGGGTGCAGGCCATTCAAAATGCAGCGGTTGCCAATGTTTATGGACTTCAAGCGGGAATTGAACTGAAATTACCAGCAGGCTTTCAATTTTCTTCTGATTTAAATTATCAAAAGGGTGAAGAAGAACTGGATGACGGCTCTATAAGTCCATCCAGGCATGCAGCTCCTACATTTGGAACCACACGACTGAATTTCAAGTCAAATGATTTCGTATTACAGCTATATGCAAATTATCAAGCTGAACGATCTCATTCGGATTTAGCTGTAGAAGAAAGGACAAAAACTGAAATTTATGCCTTAGATGATAATGGAAATACGTATTCTCCCGCTTGGTACACGCTTAATTTTAAAATGAGCTACCAACTTTGGGATGATTTTAATATCAACGCGGGGCTAGAAAATATTACTGATCAAAGATATAGACCATATAGTTCTGGAATGTCGGCACCAGGAAGAAATTATATAATTTCATTGAATTTTGGATTCTAATAATTTAGAAAATTTCAAGGGATGAGCAATTGCTTTATCTCTTGATTCTTTTCTTTTGATTTGCCTTTTCGATTCTTATTACCAATCATTCTTTGTAATTTTGCATCTTCATTGAGAAATCTATATGAATAAGTTAGAACAAGAGATAAGTAAGCGAAGAACCTTCGGTATTATTGCGCACCCAGATGCTGGGAAAACAACTTTAACTGAAAAACTTTTACTTTTTGGTGGTGCCATAAATAAAGCTGGGGCCGTAAAGTCTAATAAAATAGATACGGCTACCAAATCCGATTGGATGGAAATTGAGAAACAGAGAGGTATTTCTGTAGCCACTTCGGTAATGGGTTTTGAATATAAAGACATAAAAATCAACTTACTAGATACGCCTGGCCACCAAGATTTTGCTGAAGATACGTACAGAACTTTAACTGCCGTGGATAGCGTGGTGATGGTGATAGATTGTGTAAAAGGGGTTGAGCAGCAAACAGAGAAGCTCATGGAAGTTTGCCGGATGCGAAATACTCCTGTGATTTGTTTTATCAATAAACTAGATAGGGAAGGAAGAGATCCTTATGACTTGCTCGATGAAATTGAGGAAAAATTAGACATTCAAGTTAGACCTCTGACATGGCCGATAGGAATGGGGAAATCCTTCAAAGGCGTTTATAATTTGTTCAGTAAAAATTTATTGATTTTCAAAGCTAGCAAGCAGCAATTGACTGCAGAAGGTATTGAAATAAAAGATCTAAGCGATGAGAACCTGAATAAAAATGTTGGGGATTCTTTGGCAGATCAGCTGAGAGAAGATGTAGAATTAATTGAAGGCGTTTATCCTGAATTGAATAAAGAAGAATATCTATCGGGAAAAGTAGCTCCAGTATTTTTCGGCTCTGCCATTAATAGTTTTGGGGTAAAGGAAATGTTGGATACTTTTATTAATATTTCTCCAGCTCCTAAAGAAAGGGCCACAGAGGACAGAATTATTAAACCTAATGAAGATAAGTTCTCTGGCTTTGTATTTAAGATTCACGCCAATATGGATCCTAAACACAGAAATAGAATTGCTTTCGTTCGTATTTGTTCCGGGAAATTCCAAAGGGGTAGTAGCTATTTAAATGTTAGACACGATAAGAAATTCCGATTCTCCAATGCCACTGCTTTTATGGCACAAGATAAAGAAACCGTAGATGAGGCTTTTCCTGGGGATATTGTAGGTTTGTTTGATACTGGAAACCTGAAAATTGGTGATACCTTATCAGAAGGCGAGAAAGGGGTTTACAAAGGAATTCCATCCTTCTCTCCTGAAATCTTCAAAGAAGTAATCAATAAGGATGCAATGAAAACTAAACAATTGGATAAAGGCCTAACTCAGTTGATGGATGAAGGAGTGGCACAATTGTTTACTTTTGAAATGGGAGCGAGAAAAGTAGTAGGTGTTGTAGGTAATCTTCAGTTTGAGGTAATTCAACACCGATTAAAAAATGAATATGGCGCTTCCTGTGAATTTGCTCCTATGAATTTATACAAAGCTTGTTGGTTCAGTAGTACTGATAAGAAGAAATTAGATGAATTTGTAAAGTCTAAATATCGACATATTGCCAAAGACAAAGATGGGAAAATGGTGTTTATGGCGGAAACTAAAGCTTGGCTTCAAATGGTTCAAGATAATTTCCCTGAAATAGAATTTCATTTTCAGTCTGAATTTTAAATTTAAAAAATTAGCGTTTTCACCTATGACTTATCAAGATTTTTTACAGATTGTAATGTATGAAGATAATCACCTATTGGTGGTAAATAAACCTTCAGGGATGTTGGTGCAAGGTGACCAAACTGGTGATACTCCAATTTCAGAACATGCTAAAGAATACATTGCAAAAAAGTATGATAAGCAAGGAAAAGTATTTTGTGGAACTCCTCACCGAATTGATAGGCCAGTAAGCGGAACATTGGTTTTAGCCAGGACTTCCAAAGCATTAGAAAGAGTTTCGAAATTGTTTCATGATGGGAAGGTAGACAAAACTTACTGGGCTATAACAGAAAAAAGACCGCCAAAAACAGAGGATACAATTACACATTGGCTAAAGAAAGATTCCAATAAAAACCTAACTCATGCACACCTGAGCGATAAAAAAGGAGGTCTAAAATCTACCTTATCCTATAGATTAGTTCGTGCCTTAGGGGACAGAAATTTAATTGAAGTAAAACCTCACACAGGTCGTCCACATCAAATCAGAGTGCAATTGGCCAGAATTGGATGTCCAATTATTGGAGATGTTAAGTATGGGTTCCCTAAACCAACCAAGGACGGTTCTATTGCATTGCATGCAAGAGCAATTAGCTTCGAACACCCTGTTAAGAAAGAACCTTTTAATGTGGTAAGTCCTATTCCAAAAGCCTTTGTGTGGTCTTTTTTCGAAGATGTGATCTAGTTCTTAAGAGGGGTGATTTTACCATTGATGTAATTACCATTGTATTCATGTTTGTTTTTTCTGAATTTCAATTAATATAAATTGTAATTATGAAAAACATACTTCTAGTCTGTTTTGCACTGTTCATCTCGTGTAATGCTTTAGCCCAAAATCATCAGAAGGATTCTATCGCCATAGCTGAAATTATTCATAATATTTTTGATGGAATGCGAGAATCAGACACTTCCAAAATGGCTCCATATATGCACCAAAATGTGAAAATGCAGAGCCTAAGCGTAGATGGTAAGGGAAATAAAGTCAGTCCATTAAATGGAGCTTCCGGATGGTTAGATGCAGTAGCAAACAACAAAGGCGAAATGTGGGATGAGCAAATTGAGAATTTAAGTATCCAATCTGATGGCACAGTAGCAAATGCTTGGATGGATTATAAATTTTATTTGGGAGAAAATTTAAGCCATTGCGGCATAAATTCATTTCAGTTCATCAAAATAGATGAAAATTGGAAAATTATTTATATCATTGATTCAAGAAAGAAAAACAATTGTAACTAAATTAAACTATAACCTAAATTTTAAACACATGGAAAATCAAGAAGAAGCAAATACAGGTCAACATTCAATAAAGTGGGGAATCATACTAGGATTAGTGTCCGTCATTATCACTCTGATAATATATTTGATTGATATAACAATGATGGTAGATTCATATATGCCATTTGTTTTGCTTATAATTTTTCTTGGTATTACGATTTATGCAGGTAGAGACTATCGGTCTAAAATCGGAGGCTATATGAGCTTCAAAGAAGCTTTTTTAAATGCTTTTGTGATTTTAGCTGTTGGGATATTTATTGGGACAGTATTTGATTATATCTTATATAATTTCATTGATCCTGAAATTATTCCAATCCTGGTTGAGGTTCAAATGGAAAATACAATGAAAGTAATGGAAGCTGTTGGAGGAGGGTCAAATACTGAAATGATTGATGGTATGGCGGAAGGAGTTGAGAAAGGATTCTCTTTACAAGGCCAAGCATTGGGGTATTTATGGAAATTAGTATTATGTGCCATTGGAGCTTTGATAGTTGGCGGGATCAACAAAAAGAAAAATAAAGAAGAAGAATTTTAATAGTACTGAAAATCTTGTTTTAAAGCCATTCAACAATAATTTGGATGGCTTTTTTGTTTTTTAGACTATCAGCTTTTTAAACCATTTAATTTATTTTCAGTATTTTAGATGGAGATATGATTATCTTAAAAAATATGCAATCAGTCGAAAATGTATGGGCTATTTACCTGCTCATATATTTAATGGCTATATTGTCAACCTTAAAATAAAGATATGATGAAATTTTTCAACAAGTCTTTTTACGTACTGACCATACTACTTATAAGTTTAATAGGAGCTTGTTCCACTAAAACGGACTCACAATCTCAAGATTTTTCTTACGACATTGAACCGGTAGATTTTGATTTTAACAAAATAAAAGAAAGAGGATACATCACTGCGGTAGTTGATAATAGTGCGACTAGTTATTTCATTTATAAAGGGCAACCGATGGGTTATGAATATGAAATGCTCAACTGGTTGGCTGAAGACTTAGGAGTGGAACTTAAAATTATCAAAGATAATAGTATTTCTTCGGCTCTTGAAAAAGTAAATAGAGGGGAGGCAGATATTGTGGCTTTTAATTTAACAGTGACTAAAGAAAGAAAGCGATACGTTGATTTTACGAATCCACTGTATTTTGCAAGACAGGTACTAGTTCAAAAAAAGCCAGAGAATTGGAGAGAAATGAAAATTCATGAAATAGAAAATGAGTTAATTAGAGACCCCATCCAGTTGACAGGAAAAGAAGTTCATGTTCGGAAGAGTTCTGCTTTTTCAGCCCGTTTGGCAAATCTTTCGGATGAGATAGGTGGAGATATAGTGATTATTGAAGATAGTAGCAGTTTGGAAGTAGAAACGTTAATCAAAATGGTGGCAGAAGGCGAGATAGATTATACGGTGGCAGATGAGGATGTAGCCATGTTGAATGCTACTTATTATCCTATAATTGATGTAAAAACACCAATTAGCTTTTCTCAACAGATTGCATGGGCTTTAAGGTCCAATGCGGACTCTCTGGAAAGTAATATTAACAATTGGTTGGAGGCTAGGCAAAAGGAAACGGACTACTATGTTATCTATAACAAGTATTTTAAAAATCTCAAACGCTCAGTTGACAGATCTTTTTCTGAATTTTCCTCTGTACAGGGAGAAAAGCTTTCTCCTTTTGATGAAGAGATAAAAGAGACTGCTGAAAATATTGGTTGGGATTGGAAATTATTGGCGGCTTTGATATATCAAGAAAGCAAATTTGATCCAAATGTAGAATCTTGGGCAGGGGCTAAGGGATTGATGCAGATGATGGTACCGACCGCTCGTGAATTTGGTGCAACTAACTTATTTGATCCAAGTGAAAGTTTATCAGCAGGCGGTAATTATATAAATTGGCTTCAACGCAATTTCAAGAAACATGTAAAAGACAGCGTGGAAAGACAGAAATTTGTAATTGCAGCATATAATGTGGGAATAGGCCATATGCAAGATGCGATCAGGCTTACCAAAAAATATGAAGGTGACCCAACGAAATGGGAGGATAATGTGGAAAAATACCTTCTTTTAAAATCGCAGAAAAAATATTATACGGATCCTGTTGTGAAATATGGGTATTGTAGAGGTGAGGAGCCGGTAAATTATGTCAGAGAAATTTTAGAAAGGTACCAGCAATATGTTTTATTGTTAACTTCACCAGAAGTTATTAAAAAATCGAACGCACCAGTTATCTAAAGCCGTGAACCTTAATAATAAAAATAATGTCAAAAATCGACCAACTATTTAAAGAATATACTCAAGACCGCTATATTAAATTAAATAGAGAGCAATTTGTATATATCGTCAATCTTTTTCCAGCTCTTCGTGTGGTAATGAGTGATGGCATAATGGATCAAGAAGAATGGATTACTGTTAAAAGACTTGCAAAAATTTTAGGAAACGAATTTGCCTCAGAAGACTTAGGAGAAGAAAAAGAAGAAAATTTGATGTTAATATACAGAGCCGAATTTCGGCATCTATTAAAAAACTTAGATAAATGGCAATCTAAATTTTTAACAGCTTTAAAGGATTATTTTAATGAAAATGTAACTTCAAAAGAGTTTGTTGTGGAGACCATGTACTTATTTGCAAGTGCCTCTGATGGTGTTTCTGTTGAAGAAAATGAAGTAATTGAATATTTGACTAAAGAATTGGAATTGGAGGATATTGAACTTTAAAATTGTACGAGCCTTGCTACTAATACGGTTTACTAATTATAATTGAAGAACTTTTTTTTAACGAACATAAAAAAAGCTTCATTGAAGATAAACTCAATGAAGCTTTTTACTTTTAGAATTATATAATGTCAGACAATTTCGTCAATCTATTATTTCCACATCTACAGTATTATCATCCTTTCTTCTATCAATCAGTTTATTAAGCGGATCAATCCCAGCAGTAATAGGCTCTTGCTTTACTGTCAGGGTAATGGTATGCTCACCAGGCTGGATCTTATGCTTTTCAAGATATAATGGATTTGTTCTGGTTCTGCCTTGCTCATCCTTATCTTGAGCTGCAAAAATGCCAATATCCATATAATCACCATCATAATCAGCCGGAGACTCTTGACCGGTGCTATCTGCGTAAAGTTTCTGCGAACTTATATTTAAAGTAACCTCATACAAATTATCATTCAGTTTCTTTGCAGAAGCGGTGATAGCTCGGTTTTCATAAAGTGTGATTTTCTTCCAGGTATCTTCCAAGTAGTATTTCAAGCTATCAGGAGTAACCAATTCAAAATGGCGATATAAATCGTGACTACCGGCAAAAGGAGGAGTTTCTTTATGTGCAAATTCATCTCTAAATCCTCTGATAGCTTTATTCATTGAACTATCACCAATAAAATCTCGCAAGCCATATAAAATTAAGCTTCCTTTTCTATACCATTGGTAAGATCTATTACAGTCAATAAAAACGTTTTCTTTTTTTGACTCAAATGCTCTTCCTCTCAAGTATCCATCTAGTTCGTCCTCAAGAAATGATTTCATGTTAGCCTTTCCATATTTCCTTTCACTCAAAATTAAGGCAGTATATTCTGCTAAAGATTCTGAGATAAGGTTAGCTCCGCGTGTAGAATTTGGTACTACTTGGTGTCCCCACCATTGGTGGGCCAATTCATGTGCTGTTACAAAATAGGCATAATCAAAATCATCAGGATCACTGAAATCAGCTATCCAGCCAAAGCCTTCAGAATAGGGGACAGTATTAGGAAAAGACTGAGCAAAATTCGCATACCTTGGGAATTCTAGAAGCCTCATTTGACGAAATTGATATGGCCCATATACGGTGGAAAAATATTCAATTCCATCTTTAAAAGCAGCTGAAAAGCGATCAAGATTGTAGTCGTGTGAAGCTAAATGGAAAATTTCTATATTAACATCACTTCCATTTGGAACCTTTGCTTTATCACTATAAACAGCATAGTCAGCTGATACAAGATTGTAAAACAAATCGATTTTAGAGTCCTGAACATAATGGAAATACCTTCTGTCTCCTTCGGTCCATTCCTTTTGCAAATAACCAGGAGCAATTGCAATTTGATCCGATGAAGTCCCAACCGTAGCTTCAAAAGTGACAAGATCTGCATCGTCATTGAATAACATAGTTCGCATTCCATATGGATCATCGTGCGGAGGTAAATCATCAATCTTTTCAGGAAGATCGTATTTCTTCCTCTTTTCATCACTGCTTAGTTCTGAGCCGCTGCTGTAGCCTATTGATGGCATGCTTTGACCAATGAATGTTCCATTGTAGACAATTTCTCTGGAATACCCACTATTGGCAAAGCCTTGATTAGTGAGTGCAGAATGTAATTCTAGCTCTAATGTATCACCAGGCATCAATGTTTTTGGCAAAGCATAGATTTTGTACCAAGGTTTTTCTTCCTTCTTTCCAAAAATTTGGAATTTAGGTTTATCGTAAGATAATGGGAAGCGATAGTCCAGCGTATCTTTATTATAGAGAGCATGAAAAAAAGTGGCCCCGGAAAAATTTAGATGCAAGGAGTCTATCGGTTCAGTGGTTTTATTCACCATTTCAACTAAGACTTTTGAGAAAGCATCTCGCTTTTTGGGGAAGATTTCCGCATCTACTTTCACGCTTACAATTTTGGGTTGTGCTATAAACTCATATTTCTTTAATTGTTTTTCGTAGTCCGCTTGTCGCTTTTCAGCTTCAGTAGATGTTATATATCCATTAGTGTACACCACCGTCTTAAAAATATAGCCGCCCAAAGCAATGGAAGTAAATAGTAGCACATAGGAAAGGATGGCTGTAGAATTTTTCAAACGGCCTTTACCTTGCTGCAATCGCTTTCGGAAATTGATATCTGAACCTCTTGCATAAAAGAGCGAGAAGAATAGAATAAGAAAAACACCGAAAGCAGTCCAGTATAAATTAAACCAAAGTAGCGGTGCACCAAAATGGCCTAAGCCATTCAAATCTGACCACAAATAACCGGGTTTATAAGAGAAAAAGAATAAGTTGAAATTGAAATCAGCGAAATCCCTGAGAACGATCATAACTAACCAAATTCCAATACTTACTGCATGCCCGGCAAATTTATTGTTGACTATTAAATGCACGGCAAAAACTAACATCAACATTTGCAGGTAATCAGGAAAGGAAATTAAGAAACTATCAACCAAATACACTCCAATGTCATAATTGTAGTAGCCTTTCAAAGTTTGTACTACCAAGCCTACAATTATAGGTAAAGAGGCTAATAGTAGGCAAATAGTAGCCATCCCTAAGAATTTGGAAGCAATCACTACGCCATCTTTTATTGGAAAGGTATCGCTGATTGATGAGTAGCCCGAGCTTTTGTCTCGGTGCAAAGTTTCTCCTCCAAAGAAGACTAATATGATAAATACAAAAACCACATAATCATAGCCTTTAAATTGCATCAAAAATGAAGTTGAGGGCTGGTTGGGTACACTATAGATAGTGGACCCAATCCAAAAATCAATTACCAGAAATACCAAACCCCCTAGAAGTATCGCTCTGAAGTAGCTATCCTTCAATACATTTTTAATCTCCAATTTGGACAGAGTAATTAAACTTCTTCTTTGATATATATTTGAAAATGAAGTGCTTACCTTTTTAAGGAGAGTTGTCGAAGTGAAATTCTCAACTGTTTCTGCTTTTGGCTTCTTGCTTGTTGCTTGAAAGAAGTATTTAAAACTGAATCGCAAGTAGGAAGCTATAAACAGAAAGAAACCAATTGAAATCCACAGTATTCTATTAATTAGTAAGTTTCCTGATATATCTACTCGATAAGAGTTTTGTTCGAACGGAGTCAAATACTCAACTTGAATAATAAATGAGTTAAGCCCTATTGGATCTAAAATTTGAACCAATTGTTTATTATCCAAATCATTTGATAAGAAATTGGTAAGCAGATAAATAATGAATACAATGATTCCTCCTGAATAAATGGCTTTAATATTTTTTGTAAAAATAATCAGCGCGAAAAAAAGAGTTGAGAAGAACCATAAGTTTGGCACCACTAAAGTAATCCAGGGATGGAAATAATTCATAAATAAATTGGGTCCATACCTTTCAGCAGGTGTCCATCCTGTAGCAGCTCCTATTATTGTCCCTAAATAAATCCCTATTACCACTCCCAATGATATAAATAGCAATGTCACAAATGAACCCCAAAAGCGACCCATGAAGTAGGCGTTTTTACTAATAGGTAAACTAAAAAGAAATGTCCCAGTCTTATGTTCAATATCCCTGTACATGGGAACACCCATTACTGCTGAGGCTATTAAAATACCAAAAAGAGACACAACGAGCATGAGATTTGCAATCGTGATTGGTGCATTATGAAATACTTTTTCTGTTGCCGGGGTGCTACCAGAGGCAAAAAGTAAGAGCGAAACAAGTAGCAATATTCCAAAGTACATATAGGTAGCAGGTCTGGAGAATCTGTACCTTAATTCAAATATGAATATGTTAAGCATAGCTGTGGATTTATAGTGTTATAGGATCAACTTTTTTAGAGATATGACTGAAATACACATCTTCAAGATTGGGTTCAACCTGTTCAAATCCATTACCAGGATTACTGTCAGCTTCTACTCTTAAGGCTAAATTACCTTCTTTCAATTTAGTGGAGATCACCTTATATTTAAGCTTATGCGCTTCTAGCTCATCTTTTTTAATGATCTTCGCAAAAATATTATGCTGTAACAGCTGTAAACCATCTGTTGGCTTTCCTTGCATTAAGACTTCTCCGTTACATATGATTGCCATATTGGAACAAAGCGTACTTACATCTTCCACTATGTGAGTTGATAGGATTATGATTGTGTTTTCGCCTATTTCACTAAGCAAATTATAGAAACGATTTCTTTCGGTCGGATCCAAACCAGCCGTTGGTTCATCTACAATAATCAAATTTGGATTTCCAGCAAGTGCCTGAGCAATTCCAAACCGTTGGCGCATTCCTCCAGAATAAGTGCCTAATGCTTTTTTTCTATGATCATAGAGGTTCACCTTTTCTAAAAGGCTATTTACTAGTTCTTTTCGCTCTGCTCTGTTTCCTACCCCTTTCATTTGCGCGATGTGATCCAGCATTACTTCTGCACTGATTTTTGGGTATAGACCAAAATCTTGAGGTAAATAACCCAATCGTTCTCTGATTGCCTGAGGATTTTCCATCACATTTAATTCATCGAGCATTATACTTCCTGAATCAGCATCCTGTAATGTTGCTATGGTTCGCATCAGCGTAGATTTTCCGGCTCCATTGGGACCCAATAAACCAAACATACCGGTTGGAATATTGAGTGAAACATCATTAAGAGCCTTAACTCCATTGGAGTAAGTTTTTGATAAATTTTGGATTGATAGTTGCATAATTTTTTATTGGATTATTTTAAAAATAAAACAATATAATTATTTTTTAATTAAGATAGTTGCACCTATGAAAGAGGAGTAGAACCTGATTAGAATGTAATTGGATCAAGGAATGAGTTTACAAGAGAAAGAGTAAGGAAGAAGGATTGTCGGGTCACTATCAACAGGACTAAGATATCGTTCTTATATTTTGGGGAAATTGATATGGTATTTGACTGCTAAGAGGCGTATAGTTACAATAAATGAAGCTGTGAAAATAAAGTTCAAATCTCTGTCAAGATGGAAGTAATTTAGTAGTAGATAAAGCATTCCTCCCAGCAAGCATGCACTGGCATAAATTTCTTTTCTAAAGATCACAGGAGTCTCGTTAACCAATGTATCACGAATAACCCCACCGAATACAGCGGAAAACATACCCATTATGGCAGCAATTTCCCATCTCACCCCCATCGATAGAGCTTTTTCTACTCCAGCAACGGTGAAAAGGGCAATCCCCATGGAGTCAAATAGACTTAGCGTTCTCCGCAGGTTTTGAAGAAACTTATTAAAAAAGCTGGTTAGTAGTACTCCAAATAAAATGGTATAAATAATATTCATGTCCCCCACCCATGAAAGTGGGTAACTTCCTAGCATTATATCTCGCAATGTTCCGCCACCAATAGCAGTGACAAAACCAGTAAATCCGGCACCAAACCAGTCTTCAGATTTGTCTTTTACTGCCAACGCACCTGAAATTGCAAAAACTAAAGTTCCAAGAAGTTCAAGTGCGTATTGTATTTGCATAATTCCTTATTAAAGAAAGCTACGGTCTGATTTTTTCTATTTTTGAGTGGGTCTCCAAATATACTGGAAGTGCGGCAGATCCGTACCAGTTATAAATATCATAGGCTAATAGGTTTGCCTTAATTGCGGGATCAGTTTGGAGAAGTTCTGCTACTTTAGCTTTGTCTTGCTCATCAAAAATAAAAATCCCTCGGTAATTTTTGTCATTTTTACCTAATGGGCCAGCTGCAATTATTTTTCCTGCTTCAGCTAGTCTGCTAATATTATCCAAATGACCTCTGAATAAGCTGTCAACTTCTGCCTTATCGTCAATATTTCCACCTCCGGTTTTTAACATCACTAAACTGTAAGATTTCATTCCATAATCATCAGCCCCTAATGAATCTGCTAATGCTTGATCGTAGGTTGAATTTTGTGAGTTTGCAAAAAAGGGGATACTCACCATCAATAAAACAAATATATTAATCTTCATGGCCTAAAATTTATGATGCTTTTATCGTAAAAAATTTTCAATCAAAGATAAAAATTCTTCTGGTTTTTCAGCATGAATCCAATGACCTGCCCCTTCTACCATTTCTATCTTTGCATTCGGGAAGAAATTATTGATCGCAATATGGTCTTCTGATTTAATATAATTAGAGTTTTTTCCACCGATAAAAAGTACTTCTTTTTCAGTAGTTAATCTTTTTTCCAATCCTTTACCCACCACTTCTATATTCTTTTCTAGAATCGGCAAATTTATTTTCCACTCGAATTCCTTTTTCTCATTCCTAGTAAGGTTTTTCAATAAAAATTGTCTCACACCCTTCTCAGGAACATATTCAGATAATTTTTTATCCGCATCACCTCTGGATTCAAGTTCGTCTAAATTCAAGCTGCAGAGTCCCTCTAATATGGAGTCATGGTGGACAGGATATGCCTTTGGAGCAATATCGACAACAACCAATTTATCAAATAGATCAGGATTTTGAACAGCGAAATACATGGCTGTCTTCCCACCCATTGAATGTCCTATAATATGTGGATGTTCAATATGATTTGATTCAATAAAGCCTTTCAAATCAGAAGCCATTGCTTCGTAATTGTGAACCTCATCATGTGGTGAGTCACCATGATTTCTTTGATCAACCAGGTACACCTTGAATTTTTCAGATAATTTTCTACCGATCGTCATCCAGTTGTCAGATGAACCAAATAATCCATGTAAAATAATCAGTGACTGATTACCATCACCTAGTTCTTTATAGTTTAATTCCATTTTTTTTAAGATTTTTAGAATCTAGATACTAGAACTTAGTATCAATACAATTTCAATATTTTCAAATTATTCTAACATTTATCATCCTTCCGCCAAACTTCCTACTTCCTACTTCTCAATCAAGCCTCTCTCAATTCTCTAAGATAAAGCTGAATGCTGTTCTCAAGTCCGAAGTATAATGCATCACAAACTAAGGCATGCCCAATGCTGACCTCATCCAAAAAAGGAATTTTTTCTTTTAAGAATTTTAAGTTTTCTAGGCTCAAATCGTGCCCAGCATTGATCCCTAAGCCTAGTTCCTTAGCTCTTTTGGCAGCCAAAACAAAGGGCGCAACAGCATCATCTCTATCCTTAGCGTAATTTGCTGCATAAGGTTCTGTGTAGAGTTCAATTCTGTCAGTCCCAACTTTCGCAGCATATTCAATTAGTTTTGGTTCTGTTCCAATAAAAACAGAAGTCCTAACTCCCATTCCTTTTAATTCAGAAATTATCTCTTTCAGAAAATCATGATTTTGTACCGTATCCCAACCAGCATTTGAGGTGAGAACTCCTGGCGGATCTGGGACTAAAGTAGCCTGAGCAGGTTTGTTTTTTTTAACTAAATCCAAAAACCTTTGATCTGGGTAGCCTTCTATATTAAATTCAGTTGTTACAATTGGTGCCAAATCATACACGTCTTGGGTGGTGATATGCCTTTCATCAGGCCGAGGATGAATTGTAATACCTTCGGCTCCAAAACGTTCGCAATCTTTAGCAACATTCACTACATTAGGGTTTTTTCCACCCCTTGCATTGCGCAAAGTGGCAATCTTATTGATATTGACGCTTAAGCGTGTCATAATTTTATTTTTATATGATAACTTTGTCGGCAAGATAATGATTTTAAAAATTTACTATGAGCTTAAAACAACAAATTGATACCGATATTAAAAATGCAATGAAAGCTAAAAATAAAGAAGAGCTTCAAGCATTACGATCTATTAAGTCGATGATTTTATTAGCTGAATCGGAAAAGGGTGCCGAAGAAAGTCTTTCCGAAGATGCTGAAATGAAACTATTAATGAAAGCCGCCAAACAAAGAAAAGAATCAGCAGAAACCTACAAAGCAAATGGTAGGGATGAATTGGCCAATGCTGAAATGCTCGAATTGCAGGTAATAGAAAAATACTTACCCAAGCAAATGTCTGAAGAAGAGTTAACCGAAAAATTGAAAGAAATAATACAAAATTTAGGTGCTTCAGGCCCACAAGATATGGGAAAAGTCATGGGGGTTGCTACCAAGGAACTAGCGGGAAAGGCCGATGGAAAAATGATTTCTCAATTAGTTAAGCAAATATTGACTTCTTGAAATCATCAAAGATTCTATCTGTCCATTAAAAATAACATCTTTAGATGAAAACACTTGATATCATTTTGTTGATACCCTTGTTTTTTGGTGCCTACTTAGGCTTTAAAAAAGGCTTGCTTTTGGAAATAGTTTCCTTATTAGCGCTAATTTTGGCGATTGTAGGCGCATTTAAGCTACTGGATTTTGGCATGGACGTATTACAGCCCTATTTTGAAAATTGGGAACAAGCTTTGCCAATAATATCTTTTGTGTTGTTGTTTATCGCAATTTTATTAATTGTGAATTTGGTAGGGAAAATTGTCAAAAAAATCCTTGATATGACCTTATTGGGGGGCTTGGATAATTTTGCTGGTGCTGTAATAGGTTTTTTAAAGTGGGCATTTGGTGTAAGCTTGATTCTTTGGCTAGGTGAATCTATAGATATTAGTATTTCAGCGGAAATGGCAGAAGGCACATACGTATATCCTATAATTGCTTCTATTGCTCCTTTCGTGGTGGATTTGATAGCAACATACTTGCCATTCATTCAGGATGTATTTAACCAGTTGAAATCTCAATTCATAATTTAATAGAGTCATTTAGTCAAATGTGTAGAGAAGGGACTTACGATTCATATATTCCCTTCCCACTGACAATTTGTTGAGAAATCACTCATCATATTCTGTAAAATAGCCTATGATTTTAATTATAGATAATTTTGATTCCTTTACTTTTAATTTGGTTGATTATTTCAAGCAATTAGGAAAGGAATGCGAAATTGTTAGAAATGATGTTCCACCCGAAAAGATTAAGTCGTACAATTATGAGGCCTTAGTTTTATCTCCAGGTCCGGGAAAACCGTTTGAGGCGGGCTATCTAATGGACTATATTCGTTTTTTTGAAAATGAATTACCCATCTTGGGGATCTGTTTAGGACATCAAGCCATTGCCAGCTATTTCGGGGCTCAGGTTATAAAAAGTATAAAACCTATGCATGGGAAGATTTCCAAAGTTAATATTCTGGTAAATGATAAGCTTTTCAAAGATATCATCAGTGAATATGAGGTGGTAAGGTACCATTCATTAGTAGTTAGTAATTTAGAAAAGACTATGCTTGTTCCCCTTGCAGTGACTACAGAAAATGAAAACATGATTTTTAAGCATAAAAATTTACCCATTTATGGCATTCAATATCATCCTGAAGCAGCACTTACTCAAAATGGTTTGAAAATTTTGGAGAATTGGATGGGTCTTTTAAAAACAAATAAGAAAGCTATTTTGAATAAATTACCGTAGTTTGAAGGAAATTGATATATTTAACCATAATATTTTTTTAATCGTTATAATGAAAATAAGTTTAATCTTTGGATTTTGAAATGCTGGATGCAGCTTTTCAAATTTAAAGTGAATTAAAATAAGTTATGAAAATACATAAAAAAGGAGAGTACAGTTATATTGATGAGGGAGCAGGAGAACCTTTAGTTTTATTGCACGGATTGTTTGGTGCATTAAGTAATTGGGAAGGTGTGGTAAATAAGTTTTCCCAAGAATATAGAGTGTTGATCCCTTTATTGCCCATTTATGAAATGCCTATCAAGCAAGCCGGACTGGGTGCTTTAACAGATTTTGTCGAAGGCTTTGTAGAGCAACAGAGCTTGGACCAAATGACCTTAATTGGGAATTCTTTAGGAGGTCATGTAGCGCTGATTTATACCCTCAGACATCCAGATCAAATAAAAAGATTAGTTTTGACTGGTAGTTCTGGTCTTTTTGAAAATACAATGGGTGGCTCTTTTCCAAAAAGGGGAAGCTACGATTACATTCAAGAAAGGGTGGCATATACTTTTTATGATCCGAAAACTGCTACAAAAGAATTGGTGGACGAAGTTTTTGAAACCACAAAAAGTATCCCAAAGTGTATGCGAATTGTAGCTATTGCCAAATCAGCGCAGAGGCATAATATGCGCGAAGATATTAAGAAAATTACGGCACCGACATTATTGGTGTGGGGCTTGAATGATACAATAACGCCACCGATGGTAGCTCATGAATTTGATAAGTTAATACCAAATACTACTTTAAAATTTGTAGATAAGTGCTGCCATGCTCCAATGATGGAGCATCCAGAGATTTTTAACAATTATCTAGATGAATGGTTAAAAAGTACTGAAATTGAAGCAACAGCATGACAATAGATTTGATAAACGATATGATCCCACCTCTGAAAATTACAGATGATGCTACAAAAGCATTAATTTGGATGGAGGAACTTAGGCTTCATGCGCTACCCGTGATAAAGGATAAAAAATTCTTGGGATTCTTAACCGAAGAAATGATCATGGATCATAATACCGTGGACGCTAAGGCCGGAGACTTTTTATTGAAAGGGGAAAATTGTTTCGTTTTTGAATATCAGCATACATATGAAGCAGTAAAAAAAGCAACGGATTTTGATTTCGAATGCGTTGTGATTTTGAATGATGACAATGAGTATCTAGGTGTTGTCGTGTTATCTGATGCTCTTTCCATATTTTCTCAATCGGCTTCAATCCAAAGTGAAGGAGGTGTAATTGTGCTTTCACTAAATCAGTCTGATTATTCATTGAGTGAAATAAGTAGGTTAATAGAGTCAAATGAAGCCCAGGTAATGGGGTCTAGCCTAAATATTGATAAAAATGAACCCACAAAATTTAGATTGACATTGAAGATCAATAAAATTGATTTGACTCACGTAATTGCTACTTTAGAGCGATTCGGCTACAAAGTAGTTGCCAAGTATCAAGAAGTAAAATCAATATCTAATGAAAAAGAAAGATTAGATATGTTAATGAGATATTTAGATGCCTGATTCGGTAAAAATTGCAATACATGGAAAGGTATTTAATGAAGAGGTAAAGCCATACATCAAAAAAGTGGTTGACTTTTTAATCTCTGCTAATGTTGAATTAATAGTTTCCCAATTATTTGCTGATAAATTTAGAAAAGCATTTCCAGAATATTCAAATTTCAGAATTTTCAAGCATTTGTTTGAATCGGACAATGTGGATTATCTGATCAGCTTAGGAGGAGATGGCACATTGTTGGAGGCTGTCAGCTATGTTGGTTCTATTGAAACTCCAATCTTGGGAATTAATACAGGGAGGTTAGGATTTTTGGCCACAACTCCCAAAAGTAAAATAGAAAAAGCCCTTTCTGACTTATTGAGTAAGAATTATAAAATTGATAGCAGAGCATTAATACGTTTAGAGACGGACTCAAAAGTGTTTGGCGCCACTCCATTTGCACTTAATGAATTTGCAATATTAAAGACAGATTCCTCATCTATGATCACCGTCCATACGTACGTTGACGGTGAATATTTGAATTCTTATTGGGCAGATGGATTGATTGTTGCTACACCAACTGGATCAACCGGTTATTCTTTAAGCTGTGGAGGCCCCATCATTTTACCTCATTCTAATAATTTTGTAATTACTCCAGTCAGTGCTCATAACTTGAATGTCAGGCCTTTAATTGTTTCAGACCAAAGTGTAATTTCATTCAAAATTGAAGGGCGTAGCAACAAATTTCTTGTATCCCTCGATTCAAAATCCCATTCTGTCGATTCTTCGATCAAAATGTCAGTTAGAAAAGGGGATTTTAAAGCTAAATTGATTACGTTTGACCAAATGAATTATTTTGATACTCTAAGGCAAAAGTTAAATTGGGGACTAGATTTAAGGAATTGAGTACCACTAATTTAAATTATTTGTCTTATTTTTGCTCGTTAAGTACAGAACCGAATTAATATGAAAAGATTATTATTGGTATTTTCTATCATCATGTCAGCGGCTATAATATTGCCGGAAACTGTTGATGCTCAAATTTTTGGAGGAAAAAATAAAAGAAGAAGAGGTGGCAAAAAGATAGGCTCATTTTCAGGTTCTAAAAGACTTTTCAATCCTGAAATCTCATATTTTTCCATTGGAGGTGGTATTAATGCCTTGAATTATTTTGGTGATATAGCGCCTAGGCCAACGGTCTTAAGTACCGATGTTTCTTTTACAAGACCGGGTATTAATCTTTTTGTAAAGCAAAAGTTTGGAGATAGATATAGCTGGAAAGCAAATTTCATGTGGGGTAGATTACAGGCCTCAGACACTGAAACTATTGGCGTAGATAATTTTACCAACGAAAATGCAAATAGATATTTAAGAAACTTGGGTTTCAGAAATGATATATTTGAGCTTTCAGCTACGGCTCAAATTGACTTATTTAAACATGGTGGAAGGTTCTCCTCTAGACCCCCATTAAATATTTATGCATTTTTTGGCGCAGGACTGGTATATCATAACCCCAAGGGACTCGTTCCAGATTTTATGACCACCGATGCATTCTTGGCACCAAATCCAGAAGATTTTCAAGGAGGCCAAACACCTCGATATTTTCCTTTAGAGCAAGCTGGAGAATGGGTTAATCTCCGAGATTTAGGAACGGAAGGTCAATTCTTAGATGCAGAAACAAGAAGTCAATACCAAGATTTGTACGGGAAAGAACTTCCTACTCCTTATAGCAGATTGCAACTTGTGATTCCTGTAGGAATTGGCGCCAGGTATAAATTAACGAATAATTTAGATATATCTTTAGAAGTCGGTTATCGACATACTTTCACTGACTATTTAGATGATGTTAGTGGAGAGTATATAGATTTGTCAGCCTTTGGTGATCCAAGAGAAAACCCGGATGTAGCTTTAGCAATGGCAATGTCAGATTTATCAAACCAGTTTGATGCCACTACCTTTAATGAAAATATATTACCAGTGCTTTATTCCCAAAGAATTAATACTTACAATACGGCCTTGAATCCCGATTTCACTTGGAGGAGGGCTGCAGGATATGGAAAGGCGGGAGGTATTGGTAATGATGATGTGAGAAGGAATAATAGGGGTAATCAAAGTGATAATGACATTTATATTTCAACTAATATATCTATCACATACATTTTAGGCGGTGGGCTCGTTAGAGGAGCAAAGTTTAGATAATTTATGTTGAAGTCTTCTTTCAGAAAAGCAACTTGCTATAGCGTTTTTATATTCATTTTTTGTCTTATTGCAAAAGATGCAATGTCACAATCCAAAGAATTTGGAGGAGGGATAGCTAGCTTTAATTACACTGGAGACTTAATTCGTACTTACTCTGTACAAAACCAATCTATAGGAGTTAATTTATTTTATGCGAGGAATTTTCAGGAAGGTTGGGCAGGTAAATTAAATTTTGTTGCGGGAAGAATTAAAGGAAGTGAAACCCCCATTGATCCACAAGCTGCAGTCCGTAATGCTTCATTTCGAGATTTTATCACCGAAATTTCAGGACAAGCTACTTACGAATTTCTAGATTTCAGAAATAATAGAGCACTGGTGAAATTCACACCATACATAACGGCTGGTGCCGGTTTTTTCCTCATCAATAGAGTAGAAAAAAATGCTGATTATAGCGACATTCAATTGATGTTGCCTTTTGGGGGTGGTCTTAAATATAGCTTAGGTCCATTATGGACATTGAATTTCGAATTTTCTGCCAGAAAATTATTCTATGATTACTTAGATAACATATCTGTTCAAGAAATAACAGATAAGAGAAATTCTGATTTTCAATTTGGAGATTGGAATGACAATGATTGGTATTATTATACAGGCCTTTCTATTAGTTATACTTTCTGGGCTGTAGATTGCCCCGTACCCTTACAAAAATAAAGAGTAGAATTTTCTTACAAGTTTATTAATAACAATGATTTTTGTACCTTGCGCCATTATTTCGAGCAGTTGATTGCAGATGGAAAAAAATTTGGATAAAAACAATTTACCAAAACATGTAGCCGTTATAATGGACGGCAATGGGAGATGGGCTAAGAAGCAAGGAGCCGCCAGAGTTTTTGGTCATAAAAATGCCATAAAGTCTGTCCGTGACACTGTTGAGGGATGTGCCGAATTGGGTATTTCTCATTTAAGTTTGTATGCCTTTTCAACTGAAAACTGGGGTAGACCCAAAATTGAAGTAGATGCTTTAATGCAATTACTAGTAGCTACGATTAAATCAGAGATGAAAACCCTGATGGAAAATGATGTTAGATTAACTTCCATTGGAGATATCGAAAAATTGCCTGGTAAGTGTTATAAAGAATTGCAAACTGCCAAGGAGGAAACGGCAAATAATAAGGGCTTAAATTTAATCTTAGCATTGAATTATAGCGGGAAATGGGATATTACTCAAGCTTGTAGAAAAGCAATTTATGAAAGTGAGCATAAAGGGTTCAAGAATGAGGATTTGACAGACTTAAAATTCGAGAGTTATTTGTCAACAGCAGGTATTCCGGATCCCGAACTATTGATTAGGACCAGCGGAGAGTTTAGAATAAGTAATTTTATGCTCTGGCAACTGGCATATTCAGAAATTTATATTACGGAGGTTCTTTGGCCTGATTTTAGAAAGGAACATTTGCACGAAGCATTATTAAATTACCAATCTCGAGAGAGAAGATTTGGAAAAGTATTAAGTGAATGAAACGACAATTATTATTATTAATTGGTATTCTTATAAGCGCAAATACATTACTAGCGCAAGTTAACCCAGCAATGGACTACAGTAAGCCTCGTAAATATGAGGTAGTAGAAGTGGTAGCCACTGGTTTGGAGTATTTAGATGAGGGGGCGGTGATTGCTATAACCGGAATTTCAAAGGGTGACCGAATTGATATTCCAGGGGATGATATCTCTTTTGCCATTAAGAAGTTGTGGAGACAAGGGCTTTTTGCTGATATTACTGTACGCTACGAAGTGGTTGATGAAGGCAAGATTAAATTAGTTCTCGATCTAGAGGAGCTTCCTCGATTGACTAGATTCACTTTTGAGGGTATAAAAAAAGCCAAGGTGTCAGAAGTTTCTGATGAGTTGAGTTTAGTTAAAGGTAGAATTTTGACAGATGCATCAGTTAAAAACGCAGAACTTAATATCGTAAAATTTTATAAAGGGAAAGGATTTTTGAATGTTGAGGTTACTTCCCGGCAAAAGCCAGATAATTTGGTTGGCAATGGGGTAGAGTTGATCTTCAAAGTAGATAAAAAGAATAAAGTTAAAGTCAAGGATATCTATTTTGTGGGGAATGAGGCTTTCGGTGACAGACGACTGAAAGGACGACTCAAAAATACAAACGAAAAATTACGTTTTACCTTATTCGAAGATCTTGTCAGCAGAGCTTTACATTCCAAGCCAAAAGATTGGTTCCAATTTATGACTCAACAAGATTCTGTTGGCATCAGTCAAGCGCTAGATTATTTTGGAGAACATGTAAATGTGAATTTCTTCAAATCCTCTAAACTAGTTAAAGCAGATTACGAAGAGGATAAAAATACATTAATCGACTTTTATAATAGTAAAGGCTATAGAGATGCAGAAATTTCATATGATAGCATCTTTAAGGACGGCAATAATATAGCCATTGAAATAGGAATAGATGAAGGTAAAAAGTATTACTTCAGGGATATTAATTGGACTGGAAATTTTAAGTATAGCGATAAAGTATTAAGTGCTGTTCTTAATATTAATAAAGGTGATATCTATAATCTTGAGAAAATCAACAGAAAATTGAACTATGATCCTACGGGTAATGATATCAGCTCAATTTATATGGATAATGGTTACTTGTTCTTTAATGTCACACCAGTAGAGGTGAATGTTGAGCAAGATTCTATTGATTTAGAGTTGAGGGTTTATGAAGGCGCCCAAGCCACAATCAATAAAGTAACCATCAATGGAAACACAAGGACCAATGATCATGTTGTATTAAGAGAACTTAGGACCATCCCTGGTGAGAAGTTCAGTAGAGAGAAACTAATTAGAACACAAAGGGAATTATCGCAATTAGGATATTTCAACCCAGAAACAGTTAATCCAACTCCTATACCTAACCCTAATGATGGGACGGTTGATATCAACTGGGATTTGGAAGAAGTGTCAAATGACCAAATCCAATTATCAGGTGGTTGGGGTGGTTTTATAGGTTTCGTAGGAAGCCTAGGAGTAACCTTTAATAATTTCTCCCTCAGCAACTTTTTAGATTTTGGTAATTGGGATCCATTGCCAGTTGGAGATGGACAAATCCTATCTTTACAGTTTCAAGCTAATGGTAGACAATTTCAGAGTTATAATTTCTCCTTCACTGAGCCATGGTTAGGTGGCAAAAAACCAAACGCACTGACGATTGGAGGAAGTTACTCATATCAAGGAGATTTTGTCAATTTCCGCGATCCTAGATCAGGGATTTCTGGCTCATTCAGAATTTTCAGAGGATTTGCGAGTTTGTCTAGAAGACTAAAATGGCCTGATAACTATTTTACTTTAGCTAATTCATTAGAATATTCAAGATACACATTGAATAATTCAAATAGATTAGGGTTTCAATTGGGTTGTACCACCTGCGAAGCTAATAATATAAGTGTGAAAACCACCATTGCTCGAAATAGTGTTGATAATCCAATTTACCCTAGAAAAGGATCGAATGTAAGCTTGGCAGTTTCACTTACTCCGCCCTATAGTTTATTGAATAATAAGAATTATGACGAGCTTTCATTCGAAGAAAGTATTAATTTCCTAGAGTTTAATAAATGGATGTTTGATGCTTCCTTCTTTAATCAGATTGTTGGTGATTTAGTTATCAATACAAGAGCTAATTTTGGTATCATTTCTAGTTATGGAGATAAAGTGGGAGTTGGACCATTTGAAAGATTTATATTGGGAGGTTCTGGCTTAGCAGGGCAAGGTTTCATTTTAGGAAGTGATATCATTGCTCTGAGAGGATACGAGGATAATTCGCTTCGACCTACTGAGTTTGTGAGAAGTTTTGAAAATGGGGCCGCAACTAGCCGACAAATCAGTGGAGGAACGATCTACAACAAATTTGTTATGGAGTTGAGATATCCTATTTCTCTTAACCCATCAGCCACTATTTTTGTATTGGGCTTTGGAGAGGCAGGAAACACTTGGACCGACTTTAGTCAATACAATCCTTACGATCTAAAACGTTCTGCTGGTGTTGGTGCAAGGATTTTTATGCCTGCCTTTGGTACTATCGGTATCGATTGGGGTTATGGGTTTGACAACGCTCCTGGAACAAATAGAGCAAGCGGAGGGCAAATACACTTTACAATTGGTAATCAACAAAGATAAATTGGTATGAGATTTGTTAAAGTCCTAATAACAATTGTAATTTTAAGCCTGAGTTCGCAAATGGCGAGCGCACAGAAATTTGGCTATGTAGATTCTAAGTTCATTTTGAGTAAGATGCCAGAGTATAATGAGGCAAAACAAGAAATTGATGCACTTACTTCCGCATGGCAAAATGAAATCAAACAGATGCGTAAGGAGATAGAATCCAGATATGCAGAATTGAAAGCAGAGGAGGTATTGCTAACGAAGGAATTAAAGGAAGAGCGATTGGCTGGTATTGAAGAGAAGGAGAAAGAGGTTGAAGAGTACCAAAATAAAGTGTTCGGATTTAATGGTTTACTTTTTTTAAAGAAGAAGGAATTAATTAAACCTGTACAGGATAAGGTTTTTGATGCCGTAGAAATAGTTGCCAAAAAAGAAAGATTACAAATAGTATTCGATAAAGCGGGTGAGCTTATCATGATATATACTGATCCTATTCATGATTATACAGATTTAGTTCTAGAAGAATTAGGATTGTTAGACGAAAACGATTTAAACAAAAATTAATAAAAGTAAAAATAGACAGATGAAAAAGGGATTAATATTAATTTTAGCTTTGGGCTTATTTTATACAGCAAGTGCCCAAGAGACAAAAATAGGATTTACAAATGCTGATTATGTTTTAAGCTTAATGCCTGAATCAAAAGAAGTACAATCTCAAGTAGAGGCTTACGAAAAACAATTTTCAAATTCTATTCAGCAAAAGTACCAGGATTTTCAAGCTCAAGTTGCAGAATATCAGCAAAATGCACCTACCATGACTGAACAGGTTAGAGCTGAAAAAGAGCAGGAATTGCAAGGTTTACAACAATCATTGCAAAAATTCCAGCAAGATGCGGAGCAATCAATTGCACGTAAGCAGCAAGAGCTTTATCAGCCGTTATATGAGAAAATTCAAAATGCTATTGATAAAGTAGCAGAAGAGAATGGGTATACTCATGTACTAAGAGCTGAGGCTTTGTTATATATATCTGATGAAGAATCAGGTGATATCTCTAAAATGGTATTAAATAAATTAGGCGTTGAAGCTCCAGATGCTTCCGCAACTGACAATTGATAAATTCTTGAAAATACTATTTCAATTTCAATTGAAATATAATGATATTGGCCCTGAAGAAATTCAGGGCTTTTTTTTGTCCTAAACTATAATTTAATATGAACAATCTACCACCATTTCTGAAAAAAGGCGATTTGATCTTAGTATTAAGTCCGTCAGGGGTGGTTGATAAGGATTTAGTGATAGATGGAATCGCAATCCTTAAAGACGCGGGTTATAAAGTAGAAGTTTCTCCCAATACCTTTAATGCTCATTTTAAATTTGGCGCAACTCACCAGCAAAGGATTTCAGATTTACAATTCGCCTTAGACCACAAAGAAGCAAAAGCCATTTATTGTGCTCGAGGTGGCTTCGGAATTACTCACATAATTGATGCTTTGGATTGGACTCAGTTTAAAAGAAATCCTAAATGGGTTATAGGTTTTAGTGATATAACCGCACTTTTACATGCCGCATTTCAAAATGGATTTTGCTCTTTACATGCTAGTGTTCTTCAAGGATTACCAAAACTTTCAGGAGACTATAAGAGCAAATTGATTGAATCTTTATCTGGTAATATTAGCACCATAAAAGCTACTAGCACTTTTAATAAAGGAGGAACAGCAGAAGGGCAATTAATAGGAGGGAACTTATCCTTGTTGGTTCATCAAATTGGAACCCAAACGGAATTAGATTATGATGGTAAAATTCTTTTTATAGAAGAAGTAGCCGAGCCACTATATAATATTGACCGTATGTTATTGCAATTAAAAAGAGCTGGTAAATTGAAAGACTTAGCGGGATTGGTAGTGGGGCAATTTACTAATCTTACAGAAGATCAATCTATTTATGGACAATCTGTTGAGGAAATCATTTTGGCTCATTGTGAGGATTATGATTTTCCTATTGGCTTCAATTTTCCATTTGGGCACGGGATGGAGAATGTGGCTTTGGTGCATGGGGTTGAGGTAGAATTGTTACTAGAGGACGATGTAGCTGAGTTGAAATATTTGCTTTAAACTATTTTAATCAACGTACATCTGTTTCCATAAAAATCTCAAACCCCTTTTTAGGTAAAATTGGCCCCTGAAATGGATAGAAAAATGCACTGCCTCCCCAAAGTCAGGCACTATTTGGAGGCGGTGCAGTTTTAGGTATGCTTTTTTTGCGCATGCTTTACATAATTTAACATTAGCCTCTATGAATTTAATGATGAGATACATCAATATAGGTCTTTTCATTAGCTTGATTTCTAAATGGAAATAAGAAATTCCGATCATTTAGCCAAACAAAAAACCAGCTAACAACCCAATCAAGACCACATAAGGAGCTGGAATCTTCGTAAAAAGCAAGATGGCTAGCGTTCCAATTATCAAACTAAAATTTAATAAGTTTGCTTGTACAGGTTCAAATAGTAGGAATATGGCAGCTACCACCATTCCTGAACTGACCGCAGTAATCCCTTCCAAAGAGGCTTTAATAATTCTAAATTTTTTCAGTTGATCCCAGAACCTAATGAGGAAAATCATCATTAAAGTGCCAGGAACGAATATTCCTACTGCTGCTAAAAAGCCACCTAGTATCTCACCCCAAACGCCATATTCTCGCATGGAAAGTGCGCCTATATAACTGGCAAATGAGAAAGTTGGACCGGGAATGGCTTGCGCTATGGCAAATCCGCTCAAAAATTCTGATGAAGAGAGATAATCCTTAAAATCTACAAATTCAGTATAAAGAAAAGGAATCAATACCTGTCCGCCTCCAAAAATCAAACTTCCGTTCCTGTAGAAGTTTTCCAAAAGCCTGATGGGCAATGATTGCGTAAAAAGTCCAATTACTGCGATAAGTACCAATACACTAATCCAAATAATAAGTGCCGTCCATCTGATCTTAATTTTTTCTTTCTCTTCTATCGGCTGTGACTTGTATTTGAAGGCCGTAATAAAACCACCCACTAAAATCAAGACTGGAAATAAATAAGGAGAATTAATCCAAACGGATATTGCTGCTGATATCACAAGCAAAATAACACTCGTTTTGGAGCGAATCACTTTTTTGACAATCCGATAGGCTGCAGCTGCTACAAAGCCCACTGCAATGGGCTGGACGAAAGTCAAGAAGTGAGTGGATAACTGATTTTCATCTATATTGGACATGATAATTCCAAAAGCTGTCATCAGTGCAACTCCAGGAATTACCCAGACAAATAAAGTTAAAAAAGCAAAAGGTGCACCACCTATTTTTGTCGCCAAACCCGTCAAAATTTGAGTGGATGAAGGCCCTGGCAACATTTGGCACAAGGCATTCATTTCTATCAGTTCTTTTTCTGTCAGGTACCCTCTTTTATAAACCAGGTGGTCTAAAAAGAACGCAAAATGAGCAGTAGCACCTCCAAATGTGGTGAGAGACAGGATAAAAATATCCTTCAAATAGATCAGGTATCTGATATTCCTAACCACTCACTATTTTTTCAACAAGCCAATTTCTGCTAGTCTTTCAGCTAAAAATGCTCCTGCTGTCATATCATCATACTGTTTTGGATTCTCCTTGTCTACACAGCTATCCAAACAGCTGAGATCCATAGATGATTTGGGATGCATAAAAAATGGAATACTGTATCTTGATTTTTTCATCTGGTCTTTAGGTGGATTCACTACCCTGTGGATAGTGGATTTCAGTTTATCGTTGGTCAATCTCGCCAACATATCGCCCACATTTACCACCAATTGATTGGGCAAAGCCGTAATTGGAATCCATTCGCCATCTCTTCTTAACACTTGCAATCCATCTGCACTGGCGCCCATCAGAAGAGTAATTAAATTAATATCTCCATGTTGAGCGGCTCTAACTGCATCTGCAGGTAAATCTTCGGGATTTTCGATAGGAGGATAATGTATAGCACGTAAAATGCTATTCCCATAAGTCACTTCAGAATCAAAATAGTTTTCATTCAAACCTAAGTAAAGCGCTATGGCTCTTAGCATTTCGAATCCAGTCTTTTCTAGGTTTTGATACGCCTCTTTAGCTAAGCTTGCTAATTCAGGAACTTCTGAGGGCCATAAATTATCAGGATATTCTTTTTTCAACTCATGATTATCAGGTACAAATTGACCTACCTGATAAAATTCCTTTAAATCTGGTACTTTATGTCCTTTAGCTTGCTCTTTCCCTTTGCTAGTATAGCCTCTTTGCCCAGCTAACTCCTCTTTTTCGTATGCTTTTTTCTGTTCAGTGGGTAAGCTAAAGAAATTTTCAACTGCTTTATACAGTTTTTGGCTAAGGTCATCACTTAAATAATGGCCTTTAATAGCTACAAAGCCAATAGTATTATAAGCTTCTCCTAATTCTTTAACGAATTGCTTTTTTGTTTCATCAGTTCCTTTGGTGAAATCCTCTAGGTTTAAAGAAGGAATTTCGTCATATAATTTTTTGCTCATAACAGTATCGGGTTTAATCGTGTTGATAGTGTAACATATTCACACTACCTTAGTACACTTTAGTAAAGTAAATTAAATCAAAAAACATAAAACCATGAAAAAAGCCACTATAAGATTTAGTATTTTATTTGCTATGGCGGCAATTTTTGCTTGTAGCACAGGAAATAAAGAAGAAAAATCCGAAAACGAAGATAAATCGACTGAAGAAAAAGTACAAGAATCAGTTTCTTCTATCAGTTTGACACCCGTTGAATCACCGCAGTTTGATGATTCTATGTTAGAGATGTTAAGCCCAATGGAAAACGAAACCAATATTGAGGCAGGCCCGGTTAAGTTCTCGTATAATGTGAAAAATTATGAACTAGCAACTCAAACAATTGATGCAGATGTTAAGAATTGTGCTAATTCGCCAAAAGGTCAACATATCCATTTGATTTTAAATAATCAGCCTTACTCAGCTCATTATGAAGCCGAATTCACGAAAGACTTGGAGGAAGGTCATTATGTAGCCTTATCATTCTTGTCTCGTTCTTATCATGAAAGTGTAAAGAGCTATGGTGCGGCAAATATTCGTCAGTTTACTGTAGGAAAAGAACCTAGTGGTCAGGAATTAGCCGATTTATCAGATCCGCACATGTTTTATAGTCGTCCGAAAGGAACCTATTCTGGTAAGGATGCTAAAAAAGTATTGCTGGATTTTTACCTATTAAATACCGAGCTTTCTGAGGAAGGAAATAAAGTAAGAGCCATCATCAACGGTGAAGAATTTATGCTTGATAATTGGCAACCGTATTTTATAGAGGGTGCTGAAATGGGAGAAATGAAAATCAAATTAGAGTTATTAGATGCAGATGGAAAACTAATTCCTAGTCCTTTCAATCCGGTTGAAAGAACGGTTACTTTAGAAGAAGGAGATGCTTCATAAGTCTAATTCAATTAGAATATAAGCCCGCAAGTTTTTCAAAAAGCTTGCGGGTTTTTTTATGTCCAACAGGAAAGTATCTTAAAACTTTTATCTATTGTCCATTTATTTATTAGCACATCATTAGCTAATTACTTAATTTTATCGCTGAATTGGGGAATACATTTTTATTCCAATAGTAGAAAAAATATTAAAATAGTATACAAATGAACTATCCGGTAAGTGAACGCATCATGAATATGTCTGAATCTGCTACTTTGGCTATGGCGGCTAAGGCTAGGGAGTTGAAATCTCAAGGGATTGACATCATCAGTCTAAGTTTGGGAGAGCCAGACTTTAAAACGCCTAAACATATTCAGGAAGCAGCTAAAAGGGCAATTGATAGTGAAAAGTATTTTGCTTACCCACCGGTTTCCGGATACCAAGATTTACGTGAGGCCATTGCTAAAAAACTGGAGAAGGAAAATGGAATTCCAAGTTCAGCTGATCAAATTGTAGTTTCAAATGGTGCAAAGCAGTCTATAGCTAACTTAATGTTATCCATGTTAAATCCTGGGGATGAAGTTATAGTTTTCGCTCCATTCTGGGTCAGTTATGCAGAATTGGTGAAATTAGCCGGAGCAGTTCCGGTTTACGTAACTGGCACATTGGAAAATGATTTCAAACCTACTGCAGAGCAATTAAAAGGTGCTATAACGGACAAAACAAAAGCTGTCCTATATTCATCTCCTTGTAATCCTACAGGGAGTGTGTTTTCTAAAGAAGAATTAGAAAAATTGGCGATGGTGCTCAGGCAATATGATGACATAGTGGTCATGTCGGATGAAATTTATGAACATATTAACTTTGGAAATGAAGGGCATATAAGCATGGCTTCTTTGCCAGGCATGGCGGAGAGAACTATTACGATCAATGGTTTTTCTAAAGGATTTGCCATGACAGGTTGGAGAGTGGGGTACATATCGGCTCCTTTGACAATCGCAAAAGCAGCAACAAAAATCCAAGGGCAGATTACCTCTGGAAATTCTTCTATAGCTCAAAGAGCTGCATTAGCAGCCATTACGGAAGATTTAAAACCAACTTTCGAGATGACCAAGACCTATCATAAGCGTAGGGATATGATGCTCGACTTATTGAAAGAGATGCCCGGTGTGGTGACAAATGTTCCAACAGGAGCCTTTTATATTTTCCCTGACATTAGCAGTTTCTTTGGGAAGTCGGACGGTGAAACAAAAGTGACCAATGCGGATGATTTAGCCATCTATATATTGAAAAAGGCCAATGTTTCTGTAGTGACTGGAACCGCATTTGGTGCGCCTAATTGTATTAGGATTTCTTATGCGGCTTCTGATGATGAATTGAAAGAAGCCATGCAGCGTTTGAAAAAAGTATTGGCAGAACTCAAATAATTAAATCTATTTTATCAAAACCTGTCATGTTTAAAATTGTAAAAGAGATCAATATTGGATCGTATTGATGATATAGTACAGGACAAAGCTGACTGGTTTCATTATCAAATAATCTTGGTAAGGGTGAAATAATCTACTACATAATTTTTATAAATGGCTGTTCAAAACATTCCTGAGCTTTTTAGAGCATTTCAAAAACTGAAAGTTTTAGTCATTGGTGACGTGATGATTGATGCTTATATCTGGGGTAGTGTTTCAAGGATTTCTCCTGAAGCGCCTGTTCCGGTTGTTAATGTGAAGCATCGTGAGAAGAGAATGGGTGGAGCTGCCAATGTAGCCCTTAATCTGCAGTCATTAGGTGCGGAACCAATTTTATGTGCGGTTTTAGGAAATGATGAAGAAGCGATTATTTTTGAAGGATTATTAGAGAAAAGGAAGATTACCGATAAAGGAATCATTAAAAGCCAAGACCGAATTACAACAATTAAAGAACGGGTGCTTTCTGGTTCGCAACATTTGTTGAGGGTTGATTCCGAGAGCCTGCATCCTTTAAACGAGTCCGAAGAAAGTCTTTTGCAACAGAAAATATCTGATTTAATCCCGGAAGTGGATGTCATTATTTTTGAAGATTACGATAAAGGCACCATTACACCCAATATAATTAAACATACAGTCACACAGGCAAAACTCGCAGGAAAGCCTATTGTTGTTGATCCTAAAAAGAACAATTTCTTTGCTTATAAAGGGGTAGATTTATTTAAACCAAATTTGAAGGAATTAAAAGAAGGCATGAATGTGAATTTTGATCACACAGATCAACAGAACTTAAAAACTCAAACTCAACTCCTTCGGGAACGATTGTCTTCAAAGATGGTGATGACCACCTTATCAGAAAAAGGGGTTTACATTCAATCGGAGCAGGAAGATTATTTAATTCCTGCCTACAAAAGAAGTATTTCAGATGTTTCGGGAGCAGGAGATACTGTTATTAGCATTGCAGCCCTTTGCATGGCACTAAACTTAAAAGCTGATTTTGTAGCGACTTTGTCCAACTTAGGAGGAGGAATTGTATGCGAAGAATTAGGAGTAGTCCCAATTGATGCCAAAAAGTTGGAAGTAGAAGCAATAAAGCATAATTTACAGTTATAAATTTCGGCAGTAAACTCAAAGGCCAAGCGTTTCTTACAGAATGAAATTATCAAAACTCAAAAATGCTTTTGCAGAATGGCTTAATAATATGCTCTATAGCAGTAGAAGCCAGGTGTTGAATACACTTATTTCCCTAAAAGCTTTTATTTGGTTGACAGCCACTATTCTGTTGCTATATGTGTTTGGTTTTGAAACAGAAAAGGGTGAATTGGAGCAAGTATTTTTGGGCTTGGACGTTGTTCTAATTATATATTTTAGCACTTTTCTCATTCGCTTGCTGTATGAATTTAGGCGGACAGAATTCCTTAAAAATAATAAATTAGAAACCTTTTTAGTATTGATTATTATTATCAATACAATTAGTAATCATTTTCTTGACAATAAAATAATTGGTTTTTTCATTGAGAGCTTCGAGTTTAAAAGTTATGAAGATGCTTATTTAGCCTTAATCACCTTCTTTTTTATTATTCTCATTATTTATGAGCTAATCAATGCATCGGATATATTTTCACGACTGAAAGCAAGTCCAGCCAATTCTTTCATTGTTAGCTTCATGATACTTATTCTGTTTGGAACTGGAATGTTGATGCTTCCTGCCATGACCAATCAAGAGGGCTCCATGAAGTTTATGGATGCATTATTTACTTCAGTGAGTGCGTGCTGTGTTACAGGATTAATAGTTGTGGACACAGCCACTTTTTTTACCATCAAGGGTCAAATCGTGATTATGATTTTAGTACAGATTGGAGCGCTTGGGATTATTTCTTTTGCGTCATTTTTTGCTAATATAATGAAAAGTGGAGTAGGGATAAAGCAGCAGTTATTTTTACAGGATTATTTAATAAGCGAATCGCTGTTTTCAGCTAAAGGCTTACTAAGAAAAATTATTTTTATCACGCTCTTGCTAGAATTAATCACTTTTGTTTTGATTTATTTTACTTGGGGAGATGAAGTGGTCTTTACTTCACAAGCTCAAAAATTATTCTTTACAGCTTTTCATGCGGTCAGCGCTTTTTGTAATGCTGGTTTTAGTCTTTTTACAAATGGTTTAGCTGAGCATGGAGTCGCTACTAGTTATATTCTTCATATTGTTGTAGCTATTTCCATGATTTTCGGGACAATTGGATTTTCTACGATTCAAGATATCTTTAGTCTTAAAAGATTAAGGGACCGCTATCAAAACCCATGGAAAGATTGGACATTAAGCACCAAAGTAGCCGTTTACACGACCGCATTCCTGATAGTATTTGGGATGCTGGTATTTTATTTACTGGAAAGAGATTACATTCTTTCTGATAAAAACTTTATGGAAGCTACAATTTCTAGCTTTTTTCAATCCGTAACCAGAACTGCGGGCTTCAACACAGTGGATATTGGCGCATTACGTACGCCAACTCTAATTTTACTGGCATTTTTGATGTTTATTGGTGCATCTTCAGGCTCAGTAGGAGGAGGAATTAAAACCTCTACCTTTTATTTGATTCTCGTTTCTGTATTTGCAACTATTAGGGGGCGGTTAAAAATAGAAATCGATAAAAGATTTATTCCGAAAGAGTTACTTTTTAAAGCTTTATCGATCTTTTTCTTTGCTGCATCCATTAATTTGATTGGCGTATTTGTATTGACATTAACGGAAAGCAATTTTTCTTTTGTTCAGATTATTTTTGAGCAGGTTTCCGCCTTTGGAACGGTTGGGTTGAGCACGGGGATTACGTCCGAATTGTCAACAGCGGGCAGAGTGGTCATAATCCTTTCCATGTTTGTAGGAAGAGTTGGAACGCTTACTTTCGCATTTGCTCTGAGTAGTAGACAGATTTCTCAAAATTATAAATATCCGAAAGCACATTTAATGGTAGGTTGAGATCAGAGGTATAAATAACTAAATGAATATAAGTAGAATTAAAAATACAATTATTGAATTGCTAAATAATGCAATTTATAAGAGCAAAAAACCTGTACTAACTACGGTTCGCTCTGTTAAAGTATTTTTATGGATTGCTGCTTGTGTAATTTTACTGTACGAATTTGGGTATGATGTCAGTAGTGATGAATTGAAACAAGTATTTTTAGCCTTAGATATCATCTTGTTGTTTTATTTTTTGAGTTTCATCATTCGATGGCTGTATTCGTTTAGAAGATTGGAGTTTTTGCAGTCCCACAAATTAGAATTTTTACTGGTCATCATAATTTTGATAAACTCTATTAGTTATTATGCTTTTGACAATAGGATTGTACATTTTTTACAGGATTTCTTTGAATTCAATAGTTATGCGGATGCCTATCAAACGCTATTAGCCTTTTATTTTATAGTATTAATTTCCTACGAAGGCGTAAAGGCGAGCGTGATTTTGTCTCAATTAAAAACCAAGCCTGCTAGAACCTTTATCATTAGTTTTATCATCTTAATCTTTTTTGGAACTGGCGTTTTAATGTTTCCTGAAATGTCAGTAAAGCATGAAACCATGTCTTTTATGGACGCTTTATTCACTGCTGTTAGTGCAAGTTGTGTAACGGGTTTAATTGTAGTAGATACTGCTACCTATTTTTCTTTGAAAGGGCAATTTGTCATTATGATTTTAATGCAGTTTGGAGGCTTGGGCATTATTACCTTTGCTTCCTTTTTAGCGTCTTTACTAAAGACTGGAGTAGGGATCAAGCAGCAATTAATGCTCCAAGATTTCCTCGAGAGTGATTCTTTATTTTCTGCTAAGGGTTTATTGAGCAAAATCTTTTTCATAACTTTTTTAGTGGAGTTCATTGCCTTTATATTGATCTTCTTCTCATGGGGTCATGATGTTCATTTTAACACAGTGGGGCAGAAAGTATTCTTTTCAGCCTTTCATTCTGTAAGTGCATTTTGTAATGCAGGTTTTAGCTTGTTTACTAATGGACTATTTGAACAAGGCGTAGCCACTAGTTATATATTACATATCATAATAGCCATTACTTTGATTTTAGGGGGTATTGGTTTCTCATCTCTACAAGATCTATTTTCTGTAACAAATCTTAGAGAAAGATTTAAAAGTCCATGGAAAGAATGGAAATTGAGCACCAAAATAGCCGTATATACCTCTATGGTGTTACTTTTTACTGGAATGATAGCCTTTTATTTTATAGAAAGGAATAACACTTTGGCAGATATGAATTTTATGGAAGCCATGATTACAAGCTTTTTTCAATCTGCAACAGCCAGGACTGCAGGCTTTAATACCGTGGACTTTAGTGCGTTGAAAATCCCGGCCTTGGTTCTTATATCTTTCTTAATGTTCGTTGGTGCTTCTTCTGGTTCAGTTGGTGGAGGGATCAAAACCTCAACTTTTTATTTATTGATAAAATCAGTAATAGCTACTTTGAATAATAGGGCTAAAATTGAAATTGATAAAAAATTTATACCTAAGGAGTTGTTATACAAAGCGTTGTCAGTTTTTTTCTTTGCGGCTACCATGAATTTGGTTGCTATTTTCGCTTTGACTATTACGGATGGAGATATTAGTTTAGAGCGGTTAATTTTTGAGCAGGTTTCAGCTTTTGGTACTGTGGGATTAAGCACAGGAATCACAGCTGATTTATCACTTGGTGGAAGAATTATCATTATTCTATCGATGTTTATAGGTAGGGTAGGTACCTTGACCTTTGCATTAGCACTCAGCAACAGGGCTACAACCACTACTCATAAATATCCGAAGGCGCATTTGATGGTGGGTTAAATTCGCAGCGTTCTATCCAACCTATCTTCTTTAATCAGGGTCTATTCTGTGGAAATTTTGCGCTTAAATTTTTGAATATGAAATACATAATTGTCAGTTTTCTTATTGCCGCAATGGGCTTTTGTAACCCCAAATGTGATGAAAGTACTCTCACTGATGCCTTCACCTTTCCTGAGAATATGAGTGATTTTATTCCGTACGACAATGAAGATAAATTTACACTTGTGCATAATTCAGGAACAGAAATCCAATTTGAGGTGTATAGGAATTCCACTGTTGAAACAGACGGTTGCGATCATTGCTGCGATTATTATACCTACGAAAGAGAACAAATGTTTATAGTTGCTGATTATCCTTTTTATGATATTGAATCTAATATTTATGCTAGGGAGGAAAATACTTTTAATTACGGGATCGCAATTGGTCGGGAGTACTTCTCATTAAATGAGGATATGGAGATGGTTGATTCTGTGAAAATCAATAATCAGTATTTTTACGATGTGCTTAAATTAAAAAGTAATAGTTATAGTGAGGAATATGAAAGTGAGATTGATAGTCTCTACTATAATTATTCTTCAGGAATCCTAAAAATTATTCAGGAAAATGGAGACACTTACGAAATCCAGTAGATCATTTTTATTGCTTTTTTTATTAGCACTGATTTCATGTAATGGAGCTATAATTTATGAAGAAATAGATCTACAAGCTGAAACGGAGGCTTGGATTGTACAGGAAAAGCGAAATCATAGCTTTACAATGAAAGATCAAAATGGTATAAGTACTAATTGGGTTCTAACAGAAGAAGATAATTATTACAGCGAATCGAGTGGTTCTTTTTTATTGATCCCAACTCATAGGACTATGAGGGAAATGCATTATCAACAATTTAGAAGCACCGTATTAGGTGATTTTAGTATTAATGCCGATGCAGGCTTTTCTGATACTAATCCTTGGGTTTCCTTTAACATGCCTAGTTTATCTTTTCGCTTTGATGCGGTGACATACAAACCCAACAGTTTATACATATATTCCAATAGTGGAGAGTCGTTGTCTTGGAATGACTATGAAGAAAAAGAACTTCCATTCGAGTTTCAAATCATGACTGACTATGAGTTAAATGGACAACTATTTAAAGAGGAAGTTGCAGTTTTTGAAATTACTGCAAGAACTGGGTTTTTGGAGCCAAATACCATTGTGAAGTTTTCTTATTCAAAAGAAATAGGACTTATTTTTTTAGAGTTAAAAAGCGGTATAAAATATTTGAGAAATTAATTTAAAAGTGCCATTCTGGCATAAGAAATTCTTTGGTGTTATTTTCGCTTAAAGGAGCACATGGCAAGGATTGAATTTTATAAATATCAGGGAACAGGTAATGATTTTGTGATGGTGGATAACCGCTTTCAAAAGGTAAATAGTAAAGACAAAACGATGGCTCAAAAACTGTGTGATCGTAAATTTGGTGTGGGTTCCGATGGTCTGATATTAATTGAAAATCATGATGATTATGATTTTGAAATGATATTTTTTAACCCAGATGGCTCGCAAAGCATGTGTGGGAATGGAAGTAGGTGTGCGGTCAAATTTGCTCAATTCTTGGGGATTATTGGCAATCAAACCACCTTTTTATCTACAGATGGGGTACACGAAGCCTCTATTGATGGGGATATTGTTCGTTTAAGCATGAAGGATGTCCCACAAACTAAAATCAATACTTTTCCTGAGCATTTTACGATAAATACGGGTTCACCGCATTATGTTATTTTTGCCAGTAACATAAAAGACAAAAATGTAAAAGAAGAAGGTGCTTCCATTCGTTATAGTGAGGAATTTGCCAAAGAAGGCATCAACGTAAACTTTGTTGAGAAACTGTCTAAGGATCAAATTTCAGTAAGAACGTATGAAAGGGGAGTAGAAAATGAAACCTTGTCGTGCGGCACAGGTGTTACGGCTTGTGCAATTGCACATGTTTTGCATGGTGGAATTTCTCCAGTCAAAATTGAAACCTTAGGAGGGCAATTGAGTGTTGATTTTGAGTTGATAGACGGGAATGCAAAAAATATCTGGCTGACCGGGCCGGCAAAGAATGTTTTTAAAGGGCAAATCGAGCTTTAAAAATTAAAATAAATCATAAAAAAGCGTGTAAATTAGCACATATTTTAAATTATTACAGCAAAAAAGTATGCTTGACTTTATAGCCAAAGGACTGACAAAAGTTTTCGGAACGAAATCTGACAGAGATATAAAAGAAGTACTCCCAATTGTGGAGCAAATCAATGAGGAATTTGCCAAATTAAAAAGTTTATCGCACGATGAACTAAGGGCTAAAACCACCGATGTTTTAGAGAGAATCAATCAATACCTGAAGGATATTGATGACGAAATAGCTGCTCTCCATGCTAAGGTGGACGAAAATCCTGATATGGATTTACACACAAAGGAAGACTTGTTTAATGAAATTGATGCTTTAGAGGAGAAAAGAAACGAAAAGTTAGAGGAAATACTCTTGGAAGTGTTACCTGAGACTTTTGCGATCGTTAAAGATACAGCTCGTAGATTTATGGAAAACGAGCAGTTGGAAGTAACGGCCAATATGTTCGATAAAGAAATGTCCGGCAAAGCCGAACATGTTAATCTAAGTGGTGATAAAGCCATTTGGAATAATACTTGGAAAGCGGCTGGAAACGATACGACCTGGAATATGATGCATTACGATGTGCAATTAATTGGCGGGATCGTTTTGCATAAAGGTAAAATTGCCGAAATGGCTACGGGTGAAGGTAAAACTTTGGTCGCTACCTTGCCAGCTTTCTTAAATGCGCTAGCTAAAAGGGGAGTGCATATTGTAACAGTAAATGATTACTTAGCAAAGCGGGATTCAGAATGGATGGCACCTATTTTCCAATTCCACGGAATCTCTTGTGATTGCATTGATAAATTTAAGCCGAATTCTGAAGAAAGAAGAAAGGCTTATCAGTCCGATATAGTTTATGGAACCAATAATGAATTTGGTTTTGATTACTTGCGTGACAATATGACGCGCGAAACTAAGGAATTGGTTCAGGGCAAGCATCATTTTGCTATGATTGATGAGGTCGATTCTGTTCTAATTGATGAAGCAAGGACCCCATTGATTATTTCTGGTCCCGTGCCAAAAGGCGATGTACACGAATTCGATTCTTTAAAACCAAGAATTGAAAAGTTAGTGCAAGAACAAAGAAAACTAACAGCTGACTTCTTACTAGAAGCAAAGAAGCTAATCAAAGAAGGAAAAGAAGATGAAGGTGGACTAGCGCTGTTCAGAGCATACCGAGGCTTACCAAAACACAAACCATTAATAAAATTCCTGAGTGAGCAGGGTATGCGTCAGATCTTGCAAAAAACAGAGAATATTTATTTGGCAGATAATTCCAAATTAATGCCAGAGGCAGATGAGCCTTTATTGTTCACCATTGAAGAGAAAAACAATAATATAGACCTTACTGAAAAAGGTATTGATCTGATCACTAGGGATGATGAAGATGCCAGTTTCTTCATTCTACCGGATATAGGCGTAGAGATTTCTGAATTAGAAAAAGATGAGTCTTTAGCTGATGAAGAAATATTGGAGAAAAAGGATGAGTTGATTAAAGACTATGCAGTAAAAGCTGAACGTATTCACTCGGTGAATCAGTTATTAAAAGCATACACACTTTTCGAGAAAGACACTGAATACATTCTGGTAGATGGAAAAGTAAAAATTGTGGATGAGCAAACCGGTCGTGTGATGGAGGGAAGAAGATATTCTGATGGTCTTCATCAAGCGATAGAAGCCAAAGAAAATGTCAAGGTTGAGGATGCTACGCAGACTTATGCTACCATTACTTTACAGAATTACTTCAGAATGTACCATAAGTTAGCGGGTATGACCGGTACTGCAGAAACGGAAGCTGGTGAATTCTGGGATATCTACAAACTAGATGTGGTGGTTATCCCAACTAATAAAGATATTGTTAGAGATGATCGCCAAGATAAGGTTTATAAAACGGTCCGTGAAAAATTCAATGCAGTTGCAGCAGAAATTGAAGAAATGAGTAAGGAAGGAAGACCTGTACTTGTAGGTACTACCTCCGTTGAAATTTCAGAGATTTTGAGTCGTATGTTGAACATGCGTAAAATAAAACATCAAGTATTGAACGCCAAGCAACATGCTAGAGAGGCAGATGTAGTGGCGGAAGCGGGTAAGCCAGGTACTGTGACTATCGCTACCAATATGGCGGGTCGTGGTACGGATATTAAATTGGCAAAAGAATCGAAGGAAGCAGGAGGATTGGCTATAATCGGTACGGAAAGACATGAATCAAGAAGAGTAGATAGACAGTTGAGAGGTCGTGCGGGCCGTCAAGGTGACCCGGGTTCTTCGCAATTCTTTGTTTCTTTGGAAGATAACTTAATGAGGATGTTTGGATCTGATAGGATCGCTAAACTCATGGATAGAATGGGATTGGAAGAAGGAGAAGTTATTCAGCATTCTATGATTTCTAAATCGATAGAAAGAGCACAGAAGAAAGTGGAGGAAAATAACTTTGGTACTCGTAAGCGATTATTGGAGTACGATGATGTCATGAATTCTCAGCGTGAAGTGATCTACAAGAGAAGGAAAAATGCACTTTATGGCGAAAGATTGCAGTTGGATATTATGAATATGTTGTATGATACTTGCGAAGATATAGTTAACAATTCAAAAGCTATGGATGCTTTTGATGATTTCAGATTGAGTATCTTAAGTACTTTCGGAATTGATTTTGAAATTAGCAAAGAGGATTATGAATCATTGAAGCCAAACGAACTTACGGAGAAACTGTATAATCATGTTTATACTGCCTATAAAGCAAAGAATGATAAAATAAAAGAGAAGGCTTTTCCAATTTTAAAAGACATTTCGAAAACAAAAGGGGCTACCGTCAAAGAAATTATGGTTCCTTTTACCGATGGGAAAAAGCAAATTGGGGTCGTTACTGATTTACAAAGAAATTTAGATACAGAAGGGCAGGAACTCATACTTTCTATGGAAAAAATTTCCACTTTAGCCATCATTGATGAGAATTGGAAAGAGCACTTGAGGGAAATGGATGATTTAAAGCAGTCTGTGCAGAATGCTGTTTATGAGCAAAAAGATCCTTTATTGATTTATAAATTTGAGGGCTTTGAATTGTTCAAGAGGTTTATTGGTAAATTAAATGAAGATACCAGCTCATTTATGATGAAATTGGATTTGCCAGTGCAGGACAGCTCTCAAGTGCAGGCTGCAGCGCAAAGAAAGCAGCAGCAGAATTATAAAGAAAGTAAAGAGGAGTCAGGTTCTGTATTAAGCGGAGGTCAAAATAAAAACAGACCACCGGTCGAAAAGCAGATGCCGGCAAAATCTGAAAAAGTTGTGGGAAGAAATGACCGAGTAACTGTTCAATATCAGGATGGAAGCGTGAAAAAAGACGTGAAATTCAAAACAGTGGAAGAAGATGTTAAAAGTAATAAATGTGTTTTATTAGATGAATAAATTTGGATTCGGCATAGCGTTTTTATTACTAGGTTTTTTTATAGTGGGTTGTATTACCTCTCAACCCACTTCAACAGCTAGTAAATCTTATAGTGAAGACTTAAGCCAGTATCGTCCAACAGTGGATACTGCCTTTGAGATGGAAAGTGAAAAGAGTAGTTTCAGAAGTACCAGTGAGAATTTCGAAGCTAATGCGGACGTCACGGCCCTTTTGGACAAAAAGCTTGATACCTTAGCTGAAAATAATAAGGAAATTCGCTACGTAAATGGCTATGCCATACAGATTTATAGTGGTAGTAGTAGCGCAGAGGCTTATGAAGCACGGGATACCGCAAGGGTTGTATTGCCTGAAATCAGGACCGATGTAGAATATAAACAGCCGATCTATAAAGTTAGAGTAGGCAGATTTACAGAAAGATTAGAGGTGCAGAGAACTTTGCTGAAGTTGAAGCCAAAATTTCCTGATGCTATTTCGGTTCCGCAACGGATTTATATTAATTAGATTTTTTAAACCTGACAGGTTTAGCTTTGTTGCCATAGAACAGAAAGGTCGCCAGAGGCGGTAGTAATTTCTACTAGGTAGACGCTAGCGGAAGGAAATTTCTTCTATTGCCTTTGGTAATGGAGGTGTCAGTGACAAATTTTTTCGCTTTAGCGAAAATCCTTTTGTCTTCTTCCCCGATAATGTCGGGGCAGGTTGTTTCTATTGTGGTTAGAAAATAATTTTTGTCAATGCTAGCCTAGGTCGGTGGCACACCGATCGGAACCTAGAAGTACTTTAAAAAATCTCTAGCCTTAGACTTAAAATCAAAACTTAAAATGGATTTAAAATCAGAGATTCAATCACTGGCCAAGTCACAGTTCGAAGAGATAAAGGGGATTCGAGAGCATTTGCACCGTAATCCTGAATTATCATTTGAAGAGTTTGAAACTGCTAAATTCATCAGTAAAACGCTAAATGACTGGGGAATCGAGCACCAGACCGGAGTTGCGGATACTGGAACAGTGGTTTTAATCAAAGGGAAAAATCCAGATAAGAAAGTAACAGCCCTACGAGCTGATATTGATGCTCTTCCTATTACAGAAAAGAATGAAGTGCCTTATAGAAGTCAGAATGTAGGCGTAATGCATGCTTGCGGGCACGATGTGCATACTTCCTCTATGCTCGGGACAGTGAAAATCCTCAATCATCTTAAAGAACATTTTGAAGGTACGATCAAGGTGATTTTCCAACCCGGAGAAGAGAAAGTACCTGGTGGTGCTTCCAAAATGATTGAAGAAGGGGTCCTAAAAAATCCCGATGTCAATAATATAATAGGGCAGCATGTAATGCCTTTGATTGATGCTGGCAAAGTAGGTTTCCGAAGCGGAATGTATATGGCGAGCACCGATGAATTATATATGAAAATTATTGGAAAAGGAGGACATGGCGCAATGCCTGAATTGAATGTTGATCCTGTCATAATTACTGCACACATATTAGTAGCATTGCAACAAATAGTGAGTCGCCATTCTAGCCCTAAAGTTCCAACTGTTTTGTCTTTCGGAAAGATTATGGCCGAAGGTGCTACCAATGTAATCCCTAGTGAAGTGTATTTAGAAGGGACGTTCCGTACCATGGATGAGGAATGGAGAACTGCTGCTCATCAAAAGCTAAGAAAAATGGCTGAGGGAATGGCTGAAAGTATGGGTGCCAAATGCGAATTAGAGATCAGAAAAGGATATCCATTTTTAGTAAATGAGCCAGAGCTGACCGAAAGAGCAAAGGCCAATGCTATTGAGTTTTTAGGAGAAGAAAATGTGGAGGATTTAGACTTATGGTTAGCAGCCGAAGACTTTGCTTACTTCTCGCAAGCTACAGATGCATGTTTTTATCGCTTGGGAGTTAGGAATGAAGCAAAAGGTATTAACTCCTCAGTACATACCCCTACTTTTGATATTGATCCTTTGGCATTGGAGACGGGTATGGGCTTAATGGCTTGGCTGGCAATTAAGGAGTTGGAAAGCAAGTGATTATTGCTGATTTCATAACTGTATATTTATACGTTTATTAAACGTTTAAATATACAGTTCTTAGTTGAATGTTCTTTAAGGCTTGTTAAAAACCCTTTTTGTTTCCAATTAGATTATTAGTAAGTTTAAAGACATAATAGATATATAGTCACCAGGGGGTGACTATATTCACTTGTTACATGCAATATCATCATGAAAATCATACTATTCATTTTATTTAC
>TARA_R110002012_G_scaffold296032_3_pt1 | contig 87349 bp, 71 predicted proteins | sample TARA_R110002012 | Tara Oceans TARA_R110002012 (sample SAMEA4396515) | marine metagenome | biome: Westerlies Biome; feature: [DCM] deep chlorophyll maximum layer (ENVO:01000326); material: water (ENVO:00002006), including particulate matter (ENVO:01000060) such as... | depth 40 m
CAAAAGAAAAAACAGAAACTACAAAATATAATTTGATGTTTAATTTCTATAAATAGAATCTAAAACCTCAAAATATGTAAAAACCTTTTGATTTCAGGGTTTCTACATGATCGACTCTGTAAGAAGACCTTCTAAATATGTTTGAAAGCTGTTTTTAAGGCATATTTTATTTCTCAAGAGAATCCTAGCTAATCTTACATCCTTATCCCACTAGTTTCCTAAGGATTTAAGTTGCCTTATGTTGTAGCTGTCAACTTTTGCCAAGCGGTAAGAATAGTACGTTCTCTTACTAATACGGATTTTGGATCCAGCTCAACTTTATCTCGTTGCGCTTGAGACACTGTTTCGGAATTCCACCAGTCATAAGTATCCTTCACCGTTTTTGCAAGTGGTCTAAACGATAAACCGTTTGCGATTGCTTTCTCATTATTTACTTTTGCCGATCCTGCATTTTTTCCTGTAGGCATGATCCAAGGAACTAGGTCAGAGATATTGTGCTCTCTCAGAAATTCATAATCATCTATTTTAACCAAGGTGGTTTTTGCAGGGAATGCTTCCTTTGCTTCTTCAACAAAAGAATACATAGTCTGCTTCTCTTTTGGCCCTACCGCATTGTACGTTCCATTCTTTTTATCTTCTATCAAGCGAATCATCCACTCCGCTACATCTCTAACGTCAATATATTGAACTAGGTCCTTTTCTTTTCCGGGCACTAAAACCTCTCCTCCTTGGCTTAACCTAATAGTCCAATGTATAAATCTGTTTGATTTATCTGCTGGACCTATCATATAAGTTGGCCTAACTATTAAAGATTTATCTTTTCCAAACTGTTTTATCGCTTCTAGTTCAGAGTTTGCTTTCATTACGCCATACCAATACTCTATTTTCTCTTCCTCATCTGTAATGACTTCCGGTTCTTCTAGCAATACTTTTGCACCTTCTTTATAATCGCTATCTATATAAGGATAGTAAACTCCTGTTGACGAGGTATAAACATATAAATCGCAATTTTCTTTTAACAACTCTGCTGATTTTCTTGTCCATTCTGCATCATGTCCTGAGTTGTCAATTACTACATCCCATTTACGATTGTGCAAAGCAGTTAAATCATCTTTTCTGTCACCTATAAGCTGCTCAACATGATCAAATAAATCTTGATGAACTGTTGGTTTTGTTTTCCCTCTTGTAAATGTAGATATGGAATGTCCTCTTTTCATCGCGTATGAAATTTGATGCGGACCTAAAAAACTTGTGCCACCGAGAATCAGAATTTTTAAAGACTTTGCTTTTGTTTCGGAAGTTGAATCAGTTCTTTTCTCTTTAGAACTATTATTGCAAGCATTTAAACCCGTAAATAAAAAGGGAATAACAACTGCAGATTTAATCCCTTTTACAATAAATTCTCTTCTAGATTGTTCCTTTTTCATATCTTTTTTATCTAAAACTTAAATCACTTATAAAAATATTGAATTATCTGAATAAATGGCTTTTCACAAGATTTTATCTTTGGAATTAGTAGGTCGATCTTTAAAATGAAGTTGAAGTATCAATCACCAGCCCAGGTGGAATGCATCATTTTTAATTTCCAGCCTTCTTTTGTTGAAACGGCCAGTGCGCTTTCTAGCCATTTAGCTTCACCCACTAAAGTATCGGCTTGAGTAAATTCAGCGAAGTTATAGTATGCGATTTGAATTGACTCACCGTATTTGTCTATCGCAATATATTCCATTCGATTTGTTCGCTTGGGTCTTTCAGTCCGAGCCAACTGCTTCCGCATATATTCTTTTATTCTATCATTATCCCATATTTCGCCCTGTTCTAAAATAATGAAATCATCGGTATGGTAGTTACTAATCTTAGTTGAATCTACTCCTGCCCACAAATCATCGAATGATCCTTGAATGAGGTCTTTCGCAATCTGAATTTCTTGTTCAGTAATGGGTTGCTGTTCTTTAGTTTGCGTTTGGCATGAACATAATAAGGTGATGGATACCGCTATAAATAGATTTTTCATAAGTTTAGTTGATCAGTTTAAATGTAATGATTGTATATCGAAATATGCAGCTATTTTTTGATTAAAAGGAAGCTCGCTTGAAATTACATAAGTGTTTTTGAAATAATGTGTTGTCAACGTCCCATGAAATAGTCTGCTTAGGATTAATATGGTATGAGATTTTGAAATTTTTAATTAATTGAGCATCAAAACCGCCTTCTTTGCATCGGATTCAATAGTTCATTCCGGCTTTAGCTGTTTTTTAGGGTTATCTGCCTCTTCGTCCTATTGGGTAAAATCACTAAAATTGATTGCCATCAGTGCAATCAATTATTATAGTTTACTAATTTCTTTATAGGTTTTATGGTTTTATCGAGAAGAGATGTAGTTAATTTTGAGCCTTATTTGGTTAACTATTTTTGGGATTGGTTGAAAAGAGAAAATGGAGGTCGTTTTTCCCTGTCTCAAGAAAAGTATCAGGTGCTGCTTTTGACTATTTTCAAGCTGATAGTAATTCCATTACTTTTTTCTTTTAATACAATTGAACGTTGACTTGTGCCTATTAGTAAATTAAGCTGATTAAAAAGTTTATGTGCCGCTTCTTTAGTTAAGTCTGTTGATGTGAACTCTAAATCAATAAATTCATTTTTCTGGTTCACATGTAGCTGAATTCCGGCAGTAGAGTTTACTTCTTTAAGCTCTGCTGACACTATCAATAAACAATTTGAAATTAGAGCAATAGCTAGATCAGCTTTCGCTTGAATGATGACTTCATCGTCTATATCTGGCATAGGGAATCCGCCTACGGCTTTTGTTGCATTACGAGTTAAGTCCTGAGCAGAAATTAAAATTTTTGTGATTTCTGATTCTGAAAAATTGGAAAGTAGATTTTTTAGTGCGTCTAAACTGTCAATACTATTCAGTACGTTCATTTCAATGTTAAGAATTCTATCTTCTATTAGCTCATTAGCCTCAATAGCGGCTTCTAATGACATTTTGATTGTTTCTGAATTTTGGCTCTTAATCGATATGAATTGATTAGCGATGTTTAGAAAAGACCGTATTGTAGCTACGTTAGAATGACCTGAATCAATCAGTTTTTGAATTGGTCTTATCGAATCCGATATTTCGCTAAAAGCAGGATTTAATGTTCGGTAAGTAAGATCGAGCTTAGTTTGTTTCCTACTTTTAGTGAGGGTCTCAAGTCGTTGATTAACTTTTTCAGATAATTTGTAAAGCATCTGACGTTCCTTCTGAGTGAAGTTCCTAGTCTTGGTATCCAGCACGCAGAGCGAACCAATAACGACATTATCTATTTTTATAGGAACTCCTAGGTACGATTGGATATTAAACTCTTTAACAACATGTTGAGGTATTCTTTGGTCTTCAGCAGCATTAGTCACCTCGAATATTTCTTCATCACGGACTACAAATTGACAAAAAGATGCGTCTCTATGTGTTCCTCTGGAAGTTTCTAGAATTTCTGGTAAGCCAGTCTGAGCTTTGAAGAATTGAATTTGTTCTAGGATTAGGCTCACTAATCCCATAGGCGTGTTTAATTCTTTCGCTGCTTCCTTTACTATTTCTTGCAGCTCGGCATCGTCAGTTTCATCTAGTAGATCCTTCGTAAATAATTTGTAACGATCGTATTCATCGCCTAAAATATCTATTCTGTCCATTTACCAATTTTAAGTAAATTTAGTCTAGATATTCTATATTTTAAAATATTCTCTTCATAAAAAAGGGGTGTTTAAATGGATGGGACAGCTTAGGCATAGTTAGGGACTGTTTAATTATAGAATCTTATTGAGATGTTATAAAAAAAGCTTGTTGATTATTTTCAACAAGCTCCCTTTCTTTTCAATTATAATTTATCTATTCATCATCAGATTTCAATAGCGTATAGGCTACTACTCCACCAACTAAGGCGACTCCACCTACGAAAAGTCCGATATTGAAATTTCTTTGAATTTTCTCGGCTCTGGATAAATAACTAGAGCCAATTCCTTTTTTCGCAATAAAGTTCTCTAAATCGTGCACTTTATTTTCTAGTTCTTTAAGCGTTCTATCTTTTATCGTTGACATTTTACTTTGTTTTAAAGGATTAAAATAAAAACTTCTGTCTTATATTATACAGCATTGAAGCGTATATGGTTACATTTCAAATTTTAAGGCTGTATTCTGCAAAACGAATTAATTTTTTCTTTCTACCAAACCTGAGCCATATTCTTTTTTGACGATTTCTTTGGTAGCTCCTTTTACCAACAAATTACCGCTTCCGTAAATTTTAGCATCCAATTTATTCGATACATTAATTTTCATTGATCCTAAACCATATAGTCTCGCATTTGAATTTTGCACCTCAAAGTCATAAGCTTCAATGCTTCCTGCGCCACTGTTCTCTATGTCCATATTATCAGCATATCCTTTAATAGTTAAACTCCCTGGTCCTGTTAATTTAGCGTCTATGCTTTTGCTTTTTATATCTACTTCCATACTACCAGTTCCTGCGACTAAAAGGGAGAGCTTGTCAGATGCGATTGAATTTTCAGTTATGAGTTTTCCATTGCCATTTACCGACAAGCTTTGTACGTCTTTAATCGAAACATAAACTTTTAAGGTGGGCATCAATTTTATATTATCAATTTTCTGCCATATACTTTTACTTGATTTGGAATCGTCTCTTTTAATATTTATATGTAATACTCCTTCTTGTACAGTGATTTCAGTTAAATCATAAATCTCTTTTTCAGCTTCTACTCTCACTTCCTCTTTGTTGGACTGTTTCACATAAACGGTATAAGCTGAATTCACGCTGATACTATGGAAGTCCACAATATTCATCACATTATAGTTGTTAACTTGCGCGTTTAAGGCAGGCGAGATTAATATGAATAGAATTCCTAGAGTAAAAATTGATTTTCTCATCATCTAAATTTTTTGGTGATGATAATCAAACGAACTAATAATCAGAATGTTGACTAATGTAATTAATTAAGATAAATTACATATTTTCATCGATTAATATTTGCAGTTGCATAAAAAAGGCTTGCTGATTTAGCAAGCCTTTCTAAAAATTCATAAATTAAACTATTTACCTAATTACTCTTTCTGGAAATACCACTACCGATTCATTTCCATTTTTATCTACTGCCGCCACTCCGAAATAATAATTGTCAATTACAATACCTTCTAAAGTATGCTCATTAACTTTTCCAACATATCTGAAATTATCCCAAGTTGGAGAGGTGGTCAATCTCCAATAGATTTTGTAACCTAGTATATTTTCATCATCTGACTTGTCCCAAGCCAATTTTGCAGAAGGTTCTACCACTCCTCCTATCCCCACATTTTTTGGAGCAGGTGGTGCCCAAGCTAAACCAGCAAGTGAAATGGCATTGACAGCAGTTAGCTTTTTGGCGTAATCAAAATTTACTCCTTCAACCACATCACCATATGCAATACCATCTTCGACTCTTATATCCTGATGCTGTCGGTTGTAATTCTCATGTGCTTCCATTATTCGGATTCCTGCAAAGCCTAAGTCATTGAAAGGTCTGTGGTGTCCACCTCTTCCAAATCTATCCAATCTGTATATCATCATTGGGTTCATTTCTGGCATGTAGGTTTTCACTTGATTATGAACGTATCTAGCTAATTGTCTGGATATTCCGTCCACTTCCCCGCCATAATATCTGCGCATTGTTCTCTCTCTGTCCGTTTCAGTAGGAGGTACAGGTTCAGAAAATATCCTGAAAGTTCTATTGTCGATAACACCATCTACACCTTCAATATTGCCTATCATATCATTGTTTAATATACCAATGATGTTCCATTCATTCTTTTTGGCATATTCTGCTAATCCAGCTCCACCAAATAAGCCTTGCTCTTCACCCGAAAGGCCTACATAAACGATACTGTTTTTGAATTTGTATTTAGATAGCACTCGGGCGGCTTCAATAGTGCCCGCCATACCGGAAGCATTATCATTGGCGCCTGGTGCATCTGTTTCATAATCCATCGTATTGCTAGCGCGGGAATCAATATCTCCTGACATTAAAACATGATTGTTTGGATAATCAGTCCCTTTTTGAATTGCGACTACATTTACTACCCAAGCGTCTTTCGGCACTCTTCCATTACCTTCTTTTGTTACAAAATCTTTTTGGTAAAAGACTTCCAAGCACCCACCACATTCTTCGGAGATTTTGTCGAATTCAGCTTTGATCCAGCGCCTGGCAGCGCCAATTCCCCTGGTGTTGGAAACTGTATCCGAAAAAGTATTTCTAGTACCAAAACCTGCTAGAGTTCTGATATCACTTTCAATTCTATCCGCAGACACTGCTTCTACTATATCATATTGTCGCACATCTATTTCCTGTGGGACTTGACTAAAGCCCAAGTAAGAAAGTCCGACCAAGGTCAAAGTAAATATATATTTTTTCATAGTTTGGAATGTTTTTTTTTGAATATATGAATTGCTAAAGCAAAAAGTAAGAAAATTGTTGCGGAATGAACTTCATCTTTGATGAGTGGGGGATTTAATGATTTATTAATTTGCTGATGTGCTGATGTGCTGATGTGCTGATCTGCTGATGAATGCAATAGCTCGAAATTTGGTCAGTATCTAAGGACTGCAACGGACTATGAAAAGGAAACAAAGTAGAGATAAGTTGAAATAAATAGAAATGTGGTTGAATAGTCGTTGAATTTCAAACATCCAACATCCTTCACCCTACATTAGAACAAAAAAACCTCAGAGCATCAAAGAAATTGCGTGAACCCCGATTATTACAGGATTTGGGCTGCTTGCCCGATCAGCCTTCCACTGTTATCCTGAATCCCTTACGGGAAACGAGGTCCCGACCGAAGTCGGGATGAGGCCTGGCTTTACAGGTTTGCTTCACCCGGTATTGTCATACTTGTTAGGTTCACCAAAATTTGTTTAACACCCTGAGGATACTGCAAAATTACAGCTTTAAAAGGTCAAACAAGAAGACATGAGGGAAAGTTTTCCACAGGGGCATTATTATATTATAAACTAAAGTAATAAACGCTTTCGAATTGAATGATATGGTCTCGATTATCACTTACTAAGTCACTATAACGACTCGCAACGGAAAATTGAATTTTTTGTCCTCCTTGAATCAGTCTACCGATTCCCAGAGAAAATCTGTTTTCCAATTCAGTTCCTCTTCTGTTAAATGCATAAACTAGTTCGTTTCCACTGATCAAGTAAAATTCTTTTGGGTCAAGGCTTTCTCCTTGCAGAGGAAAATCATTGCTAATAGCATATCTAAGTCTAGTCAAATAATTACTAGACCGGATTCTTTGTTCTATTCTGAATTTGTTTCCCAACCTGTACCCACCAAAATTGGTGATAAAGGCAAATTGTTGTGTTATTCTGTGTTCCCATCCACTTTCTTGTTCGAATGGATCAACGGTCCTATACATATAACCCAAGCTTATTTTTTTACCTCCCAGTAAGGTATAGGTACCAAAGGATTTTATTTCCCAGCGATCCGTTTTTATGTTTTTTTCACCTTCTCCATAATTTGTAAATCGCTGTCTGCCAGAGAGCGACAAATTATAGCTCCATCTGGAATCAATTTTTTTGGTCATCGAAATACCGGGTTCCCACCGAAGAGAAGGTTTGTTTTGAGCTTTTCCCAAAAGGGATATAAAAAGGAAAGACACTAAGAGAAAATTAGTAAAGTACGTTGTCATCAGCCCTTTTAATGATTTTTTTGATTCCCTCTATATTTCCTTCCGCATCAAAAAGAAACTCAAAAAAGCCTCGCTCATTTTTTTCGATGACAACTTCCGCTTCAATTTCGTATTTGATGATTAAATCTTCTAAATCCATTTCTAGGAATTCTTCTACATACTCCTCGTCATCGTCAATTTCCAGCTGCCCATCTTCATATTCTTCTTCTCTATTATATTGGATTTGGATTCTGTTAAACTTGTAGTTTTTGTAGTTGGATTGAAAATATTGCTTAATTCCGGTTTGGATCTCTTCAGGTAAATCCTTGAAATCTTTCAAGATTTCTATATCCAAGAGGTTGCCATCTTTATAAAACTTTATACTGATTTTCTCTTTTTTGTAGATAGTTTTCACTTCAAAAAAGTAAGTGTCTTTCTCATACTCTTTGAAAAATCTAGTCCTTTTTCCCTTTTCGAGAATTGGTTTAATTAATTCTAAAGCAAGTTTTGGAAATTCTTCTTGTTTTATCTGCTCCTCATTCTCATGCTTTTCACCTATTTCCTGAGCAGAAACCGCACTTGCATATGCTAACAGAGCAACAACAATGACCATGTATTTGTGAAAAACTTTCATTATTGGTGTAGCAAACTATCCATTTTAGCGTTGAAATTAGCAACAAAATCATCGTAGTATTTTCCCGTTCCAGGTCCATTGAATCCAGTGTGGATATTCACTAATTCTCCGTCTTTATTAAGGATGATCATGGTCGGGAATGAAATTACTTGATTAAGCATTGGCAAAGTTTTGGAGGCCTCTTCTTTATCGTTGGTTCCTGCTATAAGGAAATCGTACTTTACCTCATATTTATTAATCATTTTTTCTACCCTGCTTTTGGCATATTCGAAATCATCTTTGGCTTCATAAGCCAATCCAATAATCTCAACTCCTCTGTCTTTATTTTCATCATACCATTTAGTGAGAAATTTGGTTTCATCCATACAATTTGGGCACCATGTGCCGAATATTTGCACTATCACTACTTTATCCTGATATTTTTCATCATTTATGCTCACTTTTTCTTTTTCTAAATTTGGGAAGCTGAAATAAATATTATCATAACCTTTTTTCAAGTAGGTTAAGGAATCTGGATTTGGTAATTCGGCATCGTCATTTCTAAAGGCGGTCCAGCTTTCATACCAATCCTTTCCTGAATAGAAATCTCCTGTAAGCGTATTATCATTTTCCAGTTGTGCTTCAAAGAGAAAAGCATGATTGCCGTCAAAAGTGCTTAGTTTCATTTGATTACCGTCTGCAAATCCAACTAGATAGCGATAATCTCCCAGTGGAGTCAGGAAAGTGCCTTTAATATCTTGTCCATTTTGTTCAAAAATCCCCACAGCTTCTGTAGTGTCCTGTTCTTTAGGTTCTATAAAAGTCACCTCCCATTTTCCGCTAAAATCTGCGGGTTTCTTTTGCGAGTTTCTTATGAACCTATTTTCCCCCTTGTGAAATGTGATTGGTAACACATAATCTGTTTCGTAATGCTTTGTATAACTTCCTGCTAATACATTATTTCCAATTTTTAAATCTAATGTGATGTCAAAAATGTGTAATGGGATATGAAGTGAATCGTTATTCCTTGCGATTTCATCTAATATTATTTTCTCCTCACCATTAATAATAGTCGCAGTGATGTCTCCTTCCTGCTCTTCCTGAATTTTCATTTCAAAAGGCATTGTTTTGCCTTGCATGCTTATTTCGCCAATCCATCCACCTGATAGTTCGATTTTTTCTTGCTGAGGTGAACAAGCTAACAATAATACAGAAGCTAATAGGGATAAATATTTCATGATGATTTAACTTAAAATAGAGATTATGGGTTTAAGATTTAGCTCTAAAGTAAAACACTTTTGGATAAATATAGAAGGGAGTGTTAATTTCTTTGACAGGAGCTTAATTACTTGCTTTTAATGCTACTCTGAAATCAGCACCTTTTCCTTTTTCGCTTTCTACCCAAATTCTTCCACCCATTTTATCTACCATAGTTTTCACGATGTAAAGACCTAAACCGGTAGATTCATCGGTTCCAATTGGCTTAGCAGAGAGTTGTTGGTATTTTTTAAATAATCGACTTTTGTCATCATCTGTAAGTCCAGGGCCTTGGTCTTTTACAGAAAATATAATTTCATCCTCTACTTTATGAATCGTGTAGTTGATCTGAGTTTCATCAGGAGAGAATTTTATGGCGTTAGACACCAGATTATCGATAATTCTTCGCAAGTAAGTTCGATCTACGTCAATTTGGAGATTTTTGTCCAATACTTGAGTAATAAAAATTATATTCTTTTTGGCAGATAAAAGTTCATATGGCATTAAGCTATTATCTACAAATTCTTGGATATCAATAAGTTCAGGATTGAATTTGTTATCATCCAATACCATATTTCCAGTATCCAAAAAGCCTTTTACAATTTGTAAACCATCTGCAACCACTTGCTTGATTAGATTAATTCTTTCAACCTGTTGGTCGCTCAAATTTTCTTGATTATCGCTCAATAGCAACTGCACGATGGTGTAAACTTTGGCAAAAGGGGTTCTTAGATCGTGGGTAACTTTACCTAAGATATCATTATCATCATATTGCTGTATGATCCGGGATTCTTCGGCCTCTAAATCAGTTATGCTTTTGCTAGTTGATTTACTTTGAAATTCAGTAAGGTTGGCATTAATTTCATTATAGGCCACATTAAGTTTTCTGAATAGTGAATTCAATCGCTCATTGGCAAAATATAATTCACTTACATTGTCAAAAACCCATAATTCGCCTTCTTTTCCACCTATGTAGGCATTTTTACGAATTACCTTTAATACAGAATTTTCAAATTTCCATATCCAATCTTCACCAAAGCTAGACGGCAGAGCATTTAAACTTAGTAAATTATTACCTACCATTTCAACTTCTTCCTTGTTGGTGACTTTAACTTTTAGCTCCGCTAATTTTTCAGTAAAAAGTTCGGAAGGAATAGTTTTTTCATTTTTCTTTAAACCAAAGATTTCCAATGCCTCATTATTGAGCCATGTATCGCCATTCCTATTTTCTGTAAATACAATAGCTTGAGGTAGTCTATCTAGAATAGTTTCTAAACGTTGAGTTTTTGATTTTTCTTTCCGTTCATTGTTAATTAAGAGGATCAACTCCTTCAGCCGTTCCGAAATAACATCAAAGAACTTTTGGTCTTGAGTCGTTAAGTCAAATTTTTGCTGTGATGAAAATCCAACATATATTTTTTTATTATTAAGCTCAATGGGGAAAATCAAATGATGCTTAAAAAGAAGGAAGGGCTTCTTAATTTCTACTGTAAAAAAAGGATGCTGGCTATTGTCCTTCAGTTCATGATTAAATGGGATGCTTTCTTTTATTAGAGGATTTTCCAAATCCCATTTAAGACAGTTGTCCTTTTTGCTTTCTTCAACTACCCAATGTTCATCAGCACCAAACTCGTGGGTGATAAAGTTTAGCATATTGTTCAATGCTTTTATAGGTACACCATTGGCCTCCACCAAGGAACTTACGGTCATGATTTTTAAAAGAAGTTCACCTGGAAGTTCGGAAGATATTTCAGCAGTATGTTCTAATTTGTAACCCATAAAAACCACTAAGGAATTAAAATTATTTTGTTTCGTCCCTAAAAACAACTTAAATATACGCTAAAAATCACATCTTATCGAAAAAAATGGAGATGAATATTTTTTTTAAGGAGGAGGTTTTAGTAGTTCGAAGTCAATTTCTTTGAAAATGATAGGGGATGGGTTTATTTATGGATATTTCCCACTTAATATATCTGTGAGAAAAACTTGTTCTCTTTTAGCAGTTTTTTTTGCAAGAAAAACTTTCTGCTGCTGATCAAAATAAATTTTGTCGAATTGATTATTAATGAGATTAATTCCTTCTGCAGTTACTATTCTGTACGAAGCGTATTTCTCGACAGTAAGAAAATTTTCTCCAACTCTAATACTATCATAGGTAGGATAAGTAATAATCTTTCCATTAGTCTTTGCAACACCCCATTTAGTAGCTTTGCGTAATAAATAGAACCCTTTTTCCTTAAGGATTTCATCATATTCTGCCTCAATAATGAACTGTCCAGTAGAATCAATTACACCATATTTATTATTTATTTTTACAAAAGCTGTATTGTTTTCGAAATCTGAGACTTCTGAAAAATAGGGTTGAATTACCAAATCTTCTTGTCGATTGATAAATCCCCAGGAATTCCGGATTTTAATTGCCGAGCGTTCATTAAAAAATGGCCGAACCGTGTCATATCGATTAGCAATCCTCAAAATTCCATCTTGATTGATAAAGCCCCACTGACCATTCCGTTGTATCGCTAAATATTCATCATTAGAAAAAACAATGGTGTCATAATTATTAATTTTAAATAGTTCTTTACCTTCTTGATTTATAAGAATATGTTGTTTTTGATTCTTGAAAAGAATTCCATTTTCGCCATGGCCATTATACCTACCAGACCGAAAGTCAGTTTTGGCAGAGCCTGTCTGATCAATTAATCTAAATTGGTTGCTTACATTTTGTTCCACTCCAAATTGACCGTAAAAGTCATAGTATAATTTAGCCTCTTTTCTATCTATCCCATCAGAAATATACTCTCTTAAGTATTTGTCCACCATTTTATAGTTGGAGTCATCAATAGCTTCAATTGACAAATATAGGGGAGGAATCACCCATTCATTTTCTTGATCTATTACTCCGAATTGTCCTTTGAAATTTACAATGAAATGTTCGCCATTTTTCTTGATGGATTCATACATAGGTGGAATGATTTCGTTTAGATCTTCATTGAAAATCCCCCAGAAAGATTTGATTTTTAATTCGATTATTTCTTCCGAAAAATTGTATGATTGAGCTACAATTGATTTGCCGTTTCTATTAATGATTATGTTTTCAAATCCCTTAAAAGTCTTTTCTTTTGCCACAAAGAATTTTTTATTCCAGTGAACATCTCCTGTGAATTTCTGACTAATCAGTTGGTTGCTGCCTTTTGCAATGAACGTTTGAGTTGGCGTTTGGAGAATGTAATTTTCACCGAAAACATCTTTAATATCAGCTCGAAATCCCTGAAGATCTTTTTCGCTTTGAGTGTTATAGACCTGCGCAAAGGAGGAGGTGTTTTTGACAATTAAACTGTCATTAAGATAAAAGACTGAATCTGCTCTATATGTATTTATTTCTTTCCCATTAGTGTCATGGACGGTCCACTCATCTAATTGTGTAACATAGATATGTTTGCCATTATTCCATTCAATCTTTTTGTATTCTACAGGCAGCAAAATTTTTCCATCTTGACGAATCAACCCTTGTTTTCCGTTTTTGAATACAATAGCAACCCCATCCCGGAAAGTGGAAACACTATCTATATTCTTTAAAATGCTTTCTGGTTTGGGAGTCAATTTTATTAATTCCCTATCCCCATTTTCGTGGGTTAATGAGAAGTTGTTATATCCCAAGTAACTAATATGAAAATATTCAGAAGGTACAATAGACTTATCGTTGGAATTGATAATTCCGAAGTATATCTCTTGTTCTTTTTTTGTAGCGGTTATGAGAAAATCGCCTGCCGGATTAAGATTTCTATACTTAGATTTAATTTTAGTTTTCCCGTTCGACCTTATCAGACCGTAAAATAGTACTTTTGAATATTTACTCTTTTCGGAAATGATCAACAATTCTTTTCCAAAAGGCACAATGGAATTGTATTTTGGTTTTGATACCTCCTCAAAATCATTTGCCATCAGACCCCATAAGTCATTTTGTCGATACCCGATGATCTCAGTACTATTTCTTTTTTTTCCATCAGACCAACCAAAGTCCTGATACTTTGGATCCAGTAAGATACTGCCTGTTTGATTTTTCACCCCTTTCTTACCTTTTTTTGAAAATACTTCCAAAGTGCTATCTAGCGGAAAATTAGCATAAGCTTGTGCCTGACTGGCATAAGCAAACAAAGACCATGGGATTAAGAAAATATAGAGTAATTTTGTCATTCTATGACCTACTTAATTTTTGAGACTCCTGCACTAACATTTTAACTAGAGTTAAAAAATGATTTTTAGATCAAAAGTTTCGTTTCAACAAGTTTCAAAAATAGAAAAGTTAAAGCAGTCTGCATATTTTATGAAAGAAAAGAATGATTTTTTCGACCAGGTGTATCAAGTTGTCCGATTAATCCCAAAAGGAAGGGTAACTTCCTATGGTGCAATTGCTAAATACCTTGGGGCCGCAAAAAGTGCTAGAGTAGTGGGTTATGCAATGAATGCTTCACATTCAATGGAAGATATTCCGGCTCATAGAGTAGTTAATCGAAATGGTTTACTAAGTGGTAAAATGCATTTTGAAACTCCAGATGCTATGCAAAATTCCTTGGAAGGGGAAGGGATAACAGTTAAGAAAGATCAGATTCAAGATTTTAAAAAGGTTTTTTGGAATCCAATGGAAGAGTTGGATTTGTGATTTTGTTGAAAATAAGTTTGGAATATGTTTAGAGGAAGATATTATCTAGGTATTTATTTCTAATATCTCGATAGATATAAAAGTCTGAATCTATACTCGCAATTTGATGAATGCCCTTAACCTCTGAAACTAATATCAAACTTGCATCAGCCAAATCCATCGGAACATCATCATATTTTTTGGTCAATTCAGTAAGTCGATTGACATGCTCATGCTCCATTTCAAATATTTTCAGGCCACCTCTTTCTATCCATTCAAGAAAATTGGCTTGTGCTTTCGTACTAAAATTCAACATATGAGAAGTCTCCGTAATCACTGGCCAGGTAGTAAGGAGACCCCTGTCCAGTGATTTTAGAAATGAAATAGCCTTTAGATGATATTTATCGCCTCTATCGAAAAGTGCGATAAGCGGGCCTGCATCAATGAGAATGTTTTTCATTCAGCATCTTTTTTAAGCGTTCTTTATAAGTTGTAGAGCGATCAGTATCATTGCTTGATGCCGAACCAAATAAATCTTGACCAGATTCATAGGCAGAGACATCTGAATTTTTAGTCAAGTATTGGGCAAGGGCTTCTTTCACAACCTGAGATTTAGAAAGCCCATGTTGTAAGCAATATTCTGTCAATTTTTTTTCTTCGGATGTTGTTAACCTTGTTGTAAGCATCGCTCATTCTTTTTAGTATTACAAATGTAATACCATGATGTCGAATTTTCAAAAAATTCTTACTCTTTTTTGATTAAAAACAAGCCTAGAAAAGTCAGTAATCCATTGACTACCAATATCTCAAATCCAAATCGGTAGCCAAAGAACCATGCTTCAGAATTGTCATTGATGATATATGATACCAAGGGGGAAAGGATTGCTACAATGGGAACCCATTTGTCCTTTAACTGATATTTGGTGATCAGCCCGAAGGTGAATAAGCCTAGAATCGGGCCGTAGGTATAACCTGCTGCTTTGAAAACAGCTGTTATCACACTTTGGTCGTTGATAGCTTTGAATGCTATGATAACCAGAAACAGAATCGCTGAGAAAACTAAGTGCACTCTTATTCTGATTTTCTTGGAAATAGGCTTGTCCTCTTGGCCTAGACCAAGAAAATCAACACAGAAGGAGGTGGTTAAAGCAGTTAGTGCTGAATCGGCACTCGAATAGGCAGCAGCAATTATTCCCAGTAGAAAAACTACCCCTGCTATTAATGGAAAATGTTCCAAAGCAAGCATCGGATATAAATCATCAGTTCTTGCAGGAATGGCAATATTCATTTCTCCCGCATAAATGTAAAGCAGAGCGCCCATGCTTAAAAACATGAAATTAACGATGACGAGCACTACGCAAAACCAAAACATATTCTTTTGAGCATCTTTTAAAGAACGACAGGTCAAGTTTTTTTGCATCATATCCTGATCTAAACCGGTCATTACAATCGCGATAAAAGCCCCACTGATAAATTGCTTAAAGAAGTTCTGACCACTTTGCCAGTTCCAAACAAATATTTCGGAATAGCCTGATGATGAAACTTTATCACTTAGCTGCAGCCAGGTCATATCCAATGCATCTTTCATTAAATATATGCTGATTGCTACTGCAGAAATCATAAAAAGAGTCTGTAAAGTATCTGTCCAAACAATTGTTTTTATGCCCCCTCGGAAAGTATATAACCAAATTAAAGCAATGGTAATAGCTACTGTGACTGAAAAAGGCCATCCATATGCATCGAAAATAGCTATTTGTAAAACACCCGCCACGAGAAAGAGTCTAAAGGAGGAGCCTACAATTCGTGAAAGTAAAAAGAAAAATGCACCACTTTTATAGGAATACGTACCGAATCGCTGTTCTAAATAAGTATAAATGCTAATAAGATTTAAGCGATAATAGAGGGGAAGCAACACTGTAGCAATCACCAAATAGCCCACTAAATAACCTAAGACAACTTGAAAATATGCGAAAGCCGTATTTCCAACTTCTCCAGGAACACTAATAAAAGTAACTCCGGAAAGCGAGGCACCTATCATTCCAAAAGCCACCAAATACCATGGAGACTGCCTGTTGGCCGTAAAGAAAGTTAGATTATCATTTTCCCGAGATGTAAAATAGGAAATACCCATTAAAACGATAAAATAGATGGATATGACACTAATAACAAGTATTGGACTCATATATTGATTTTATGATCTGATTAGGAAGAAGAACGACTTCAATGAGTAAATTTATTAAAGTTAAATGAGCTATTATGCTTTTTCCGCAATTGCTTTTTACAAGAAATTCCAAGTTGCTGATTTTTTTGTAAATTTGCATGCGAAAATTGCTTATTTGTAACATTAGGCTATCTTAAAAGTTATTGAGACTGTAATGAACAACTTTAATATTTTTTATCAATATCAAGAAGATACTAGAGAGGAGATCCTAGAATCTGTCTCTGATGAGGAGGTCAATGATTTGATTGTTTATAATGACGATATCAATACCTTTGACCATGTAATTAACACCTTGATAAAAGTTTGTAAGCACTCTCCTGAGCAAGCCGAACAATGTACATTATTAGTGCATTACAAAGGGAAATGTGCGGTGAAAAAAGGTTCATTTGTCGACTTAATACCCTACAGGCAAGGTATTGTCGATGCAGGCATTAATGCGGAGATAGAATAATATGGAGTTTTCCTCAAAATTAATTGAGTCAGCGGTTAATGAATTTTCCAAACTTCCTGGTATTGGAAAGAAAACTGCACTAAGATTAGTCCTTCATTTACTAAAGCAAGAAAAAGACTTCACAACAGATATTGCGCAATCCCTTGTAGAGATGCGTCAAAACATCAAATATTGTAAAAAATGCCATAATATTTCAGATGAGGAGCTTTGCAATATTTGTAAAAGTCACAAGCGAGATGCTTCAATCATTTGCCTGGTAGAAGATACTCGTGATGTGCTGGCTATCGAAAATACCTCTCAATATAACGGGCTCTATCATGTTTTGGGAGGTATTATCTCTCCAATCGAGGGGATTGGACCCGAGGATTTGACCATCGACAGTTTGATGGAAAGGGTTTCAGCCTCGAATTCAGAGGTAAAAGAAATAATTTTCGGACTTTCACCCACGATGGAAGGAGATACCACTGCTTTTTACATTAGTAAAAAAGTAAAGCCCTTCGGGATTAAAACTAGTACAATCGCCAGGGGAATTCCTATTGGTGGTGAATTAGAATATGCCGATGAAATTACTTTGGGCAGAAGTATTGTAAGCAGGACTGCTTATGAATAGCAGTCATTCCTTAGCACTTAACGAACAAAAAAGTAAATAGCCTCTATTTTAAGAAACTAAGACTGGTAAATTCTTTTCTGTCATCTATCAGATAATCAGTTACTTAATAATATTTTGTCGGTTCTGGCATAATACTTGGTAATATGATCATAACACCAAACAATTAATGTTATGAAGAAGCACATTTTACTTCCGTTTGTTTTAGTATTGGGATTCTTATTTTTCGCTAATTCAGCAAAATCTCAAAATTTTCAAATAGTGGCTTCTTTTGGTACAGCACACAATTGGGCAGTTCCAAATGCAGTACTTTATGAAATTGATTATTACTATCCTTTTCATCAGATTGTACACATCAATCGGGAGAGAAGAGGAAGAAACCTTTTCTACAATGTATTATTGGAAAGGAGAGGTCAGTTCGTAGAATTGTATTTTGGCAGATATGCCATGATCTTGGATATCAATTATTATCATAATTACCCACTTGCTCAGCATATTTGTAGTGCGCATTGTGGATATCATGGAAACTTTTACAGAACTCATCAGGTAGTTTGTAATCATAGAAGCCACGGCCATGCACGGCATAATGGGCATAACCATATTGCCTATAGAAGTGGAAGAAATTATAATACATATGCGGCTAAAAATAGTGCAGGCAATAGAAATGTAAGAGCTAATTATGCTTATAATAATTCCAGGAAAGAAGTGATTAGAAGTTCTAATTCTAGAAATTCTGCTAATAGAAATACTGTAAACAGGAGTTCTAGTCCAAGAATAAATAATGGTTGGAAGAGAGAAAATTCCAATGCCAGCGTGATTGAGAGATCAAGCAGAGGAAACTCTAATTCGCGAGTTGATAATAATACCAGAAAACCAAGCAGTTCAGTTAGGAGTAATTCTAACAGAGAGAATAGTTCAAGCAGAAATTCGAGCAGCAGAAATTCTTCTAATTCAAGATCAGGAAATTAAAATTAAATGAAAGTGCAACATGGTAGGGATCTGTGTTGCATTTTTATTTTTGAATATCTGCTGATTTGAAGCTATTAAGTTCTGGATATTTAGATTCTAGCTGACTCCTGAAATTGACTAAAGCTTCCAGAACTAAAGAAGTGGTGACAGCATCCGACTTCCAGTGCAGTACATGCCTGACTAAAGTTCCACCTGAGAAGAACACTCCTCCTTCCCAAAACACTTCATTTTCATTTTCTATGGCATTTGAGAAAATATATTCAATACCAGAAATAATAGCTTCTTCTGATTTTTCAGATTCGATACCAGATATATTCAAAAGGCTATTTACGGCTAAAATAGTGGAGTGTAGTTGATCTTCTTTATTAATGATATCTCGTGACACCCATTTATTTTCTTCAAAGTATTTATTTAGAACAAAAGACTCAATTAATTCACAGCTCTTATGTAATTCACCAACCCCATTTTTATAAGCTTTAGACACATAATATGGAATGTGGTATCGATTAGGATAATAGGTAGCGGCATAATTATAATTTCTATCTTTAATATCCCCTTCAATAAAATCAATAGCTTCTTCTTGCGCTTTACTTTTTTGATTATTATAAACACTAAAAACACTTAGCACATTAGCATTTACCACTGGGTCTAAGTCATTGCTTCCGTAAGGTATGTAAGCTTGATAGGCGTGTGGAAACATTTTACTAAATGGAAGGAAGAATGTCGAAAGATGAAAGAATTCCTGAACGAGATTCCATCTGTTTGCAGATTCAAATTCGTCTCCAAACCAAGTAAGATAAGCACCGCTTTCAGGGCCTTGACCTTGCCAGAAATTATACCATAATCTGTTCCTCCGGTCGGAATCAGTGTAGCCATCAAATATTTTATGGATGTTATTTAAGCTATCTGGGATTTGATTGTTTTTTATTTTGTTCCTTAAATTAATGGCCATTAAACCAGCAGCCGTGTCGTCCGCATCATTGGTTACATTGGCAGCTTTGAGCATAAATTTAGTCTTAAGGGGAAAGTTGTTAGGTCTTCTTACCAGTTGATCTGTATCTTTTTCAAACCATCGATGGGGCTTGGTTGGAGGTAATAAGTTCCAGAAATTAAAAGTTCCGTCTGATTGGTACTCCATAATCCTATCGAAAGCCAAATCGAGCATCGGCAGCATTTCGCTGTACTCAGGATATTCTAAATAAATGTTAGCCAGAATATTATGAATGGTGGAAACCGAAAAGCAATTAGAGTCATAATAACTATTTTCTCCTCCTAGTAATGGAAACCAAAAATTCATGCTCATCTGGCTTTCCCATTCTCCTTTAAATTTAAAAATAGAGTCATTTTCTTTTTGTTGCGCGGCTTTCAAATATGCAAGCCCTTTATTGATATGCAAAAGGCTATTGGAATATAATTCCTCAGCATGTGCTTGGTTTTGGATTTGAGAAAATGAATAATACCATCCAAAAATCAATGAAATAAGAATGAGTTGAAATTTCATATCAGAAATAAACGGCAAATTTCTGGAAAGTTATATTCTTATTATTCATCTGAATTTAAAGCATAAAAAAAATGCCAGCATTTCAACTGGCATTTTTAAATTGTAAATATCTTTTTTGTCAATCTAACTTCACAGCTTTAACTTGATTGGCCTGCACCAAATCATTAAATGCTGAGACGTCTTTATCTAATATTACCTCTAAGGCCTCCAAGTGCTTGTCAATTCTGGCTGTGACCTCTTTACTAAATTCGATAGCTGATTCTGTTGGTCTATTATCGCCCATTCCCATTAAACTATTTAAGTGTCCCAATTTGTTATTTAGTCTGATTGGGTAATTTAATGGATCCTGCCCGCTTCTGTTTTTAGTTTGATACAAAGACTCTTCTATTTCCTTCATTTCGTCCAAAATGCTTTTCCCCATATTTTTAATGGTATCGGCTTCGGCTTTCTTAATCACATCCTCAATTTGAGTTCTTGCTTTTCGGATATCTTTTATGGCTAAGTTCGTTTCTGAAAGTTTTGTGATCACTTCAGTTTGGAAATCAAACTGGGCTTTTAGATCATCTAGAGTAGCACTTGATCTAGGGTCTTTCACGATTTCAAATTCTTGGGTCTGTATTTCTCCATTCAAAGAAAGTTCTACATCGTATTTCCCTGGCAAGGCTGTTGGTCCGCTAGTTGATGACCACCACAAGATCATCCCATCGAAATCTTCGGCATCAGGATATCGCATGTTCCAGATCAATTGATTGCTACCCGGTTCAACTGTTAGTTTTTCTTCTTTGGCTTTCTTATCAGGATGAGTACTAAAGGTGGAAATCACTTTTCCTGATTTCTCTTTGAAATGAATTTTCACAGTGTCTGCTGCACTCGTGTCCTTTAAATGGAAATAGGTAATCACTCCTGAAGGCATATTTTTACCTGCAGTTTTAGATTCATAACTTCTTCCTCCAATCCGGTATGTTTTCTTGGGTTGGAATAAGTAAAAATCATTTTGTTTTACCTCATCACTTAATTGATGCATGACTGTCAAGTCATCAATTAACCAAAACCCCCTACCTTGAGTGGCGGCAATTAAATGATTGTCTTTAATAGTTAAATCAGTAATTGGAACAATTGGTAAGTTTAATTGGAAATCTTTCCAACTAGCCCCATCATCAAATGAAATATACATTTTGGTTTCTGTTCCCGCGTAAAGCAAGCCTTTTTTCTCAGGATCTGCACGAACCACCCTTGTGAAATGGTCATTTTGGATCCCGTTTACAATTTTTGTCCAGCTTTTCCCATAATCTTTGGTTTTATATAAATAAGGTTGGTAATCTCCGTTTTTGTAGGAAGTTGCGGCAATATAGGCCCCACCATTGGTGAATGGATCTGCTTCAATGCTATTGATCATAATCCACTCAGGCATATTTTTAGGTGTAACATTTTCCCAATTCTCACCCCCATCTTTGCTGACATGAACTAAGCCATCATCAGATCCTGTCCATAATAGACCTTCCTCATAAGGAGATTCAATGGCTGCGAATATAGTGCAGTAATATTCAACACTGGTATTATCTTTTGTGATAGGTCCACCAGAAGGACCTAATTTGCTTGGGTCATTTCTTGTTAAATCCGGACTGATGGTTTCCCACTGATGACCTTCATTGGTGGTAACATGTAAATGGTTGGAAGCAGTATATAATTTATTGGGATCATGGGGAGAAGTAAAAATCGGGAAATTCCATTGAAAACGATATTTCATTTCTTCTGCACCATGCCCCATCGGATTATCAGGCCAAACGTTAATGGCTCTGATTTCCTCTGAGTTATGATTGTATCGAGTTAAAAAACCATCATAGCTCCCGCCATAAACAATATCATTATTTTTTTCATCAATCGCCAAATGGGCACTTTCACCACCAGCTGTCGATTCCCAATCTTGCTCCCCAATTACAGAGCCCGTAGTTCTATGCGCTATTCTTACCGTAGAATTATCTTGCTGAGCTCCATATATTCTGAAAGGGAAATGATTATCAGTAGTTACTCGGTAAAATTGGGCTGTGTTTTGGTTCATATAGGTGCTCCAGTTTTCTCCACCGTCAAAACTCACTTGAGCACCCCCATCATCCGCCATGATCATCCTTTGATTGTCATTTGGATCTATCCATAAATCATGATGATCTCCATGTGGGGCGCGATGTGAAGTAAAAGTTTTCCCTCCATCTTTTGATTGATGATAACTTACATTAACTACATATACCATATCTTCATCTTGGGTGTCAGCATAAATTCTAGTATAGTACCAAGCTCTCTGTCTTAGTGATCTGTCATCATTAGTTTTTTGCCAAGTTTCACCTGCATCATCGGATCGGAACACCCCACCGTTTTCATTTTCAATTATTGCCCATAATCGATTAGAGTTTTTGGGAGAAACTGTAATGCCTGAAATTCCCCAAACACCTTTTGGTAATCCCTTATTCACTGATAATTTTACCCAATTTTCCCCACTATCAGTAGATTTCCATATATCTGATCCAGGTCCGCCACTGGAGAAATTAGATGGGCTTCTACGAACATTCCAAGTGGAGGCGTACATAATTCTAGGATTGTTAGGGTCTAGAATAAGATCGACTGCTCCAGCTCTTTTATTGGCGAATAATTTTCTTTGCCAGGTTTTGCCCCCATCGGTTGACTTATAAACCCCTCTTTCTTCTGAATCCTTAAAAATATCACCCATTACGGCCACATATAATATATCAGGGTTTTGAGGGTGAATTCTAATTCTGCTTATGTGACGACTGTTATCAAGGCCAATATGCTCCCAGTTTTTACCAGCATCAACTGATTTATACATTCCGTAGCCATAAGACATATTTCCACGTAGAGTTTTTTCACCACCGCCAACATAAATCACATTTGGATCACTTTCTGCTACTGCAACAGCTCCAATTGATCCTCCAAAATGACCGTCAGATATACTTTCCCAAGTACTTCCACCATCTTTGGTGCGCCAAACCCCGCCACCAGTTGCACCCATATAGAATAAATTAGGCTGATCTGCTACACCAGTTACAGCGGCAGACCTACCCCCTCTAAATGGGCCGATACCTCGCCATTCTAAAGCGTCATAAAGCTTTTCGTCATAAGATTTTGTGTCCTGAGCTTTTCTTTTTTGAGCTTCCATGCCATATGGAAGCGTCAAGAAAATAGCTAAGATAAGATAATATAGTCTCTTCATAGTATTTTGATTTTATGTTGGAATATACCAATGCTTTAATCTAAATCCGAAAATATTTTTATGAATGGTAGCGATAGGTGGAATTTATTAAAATTTCAAATTCTCCTTGCTTTGTCAAGTTTCTATGTTCTAGAATTGTCCTTGACTAATTAGATGAATCTTCATAATAGATCCTTCCGCCCGCATTTGTACCGGCTTGCTCAGGCAAGTCCACACAAATGAAATACAGAGAATTCGTAGCAGTAAAGCTGAGAATGCTTTCAATACAATTCAGTTATATCTTTCTATCTTCGGTAACGATTGTGGAGACACAATCGTGGGCACACTGGTTCTTGCGTTTGTATTTGTCTGAGCAGACAGATCTCTACAAAACTGCCTCGTCTGCTCGTTTTTTTCCTTCTCTGTTCAAACATGTCTCCACAAATAGCTGCCCTTCTGCCCTGCCTTTGAGTCTCTCTTCGAAGGCAGGTGCAATCGAGGGTGTGGTGTTCGCCCTCAATTTTTTTTCTTCTTTTCTCCCGCTAAAAGTTTGTGGAATTTCCAGGCTCTTTGCTTTTTAAACATTAAAAGTATCAGGCTTCCCTATTCCTTATTAGATGTGTTTTTTCGGTATTCGGAAATACTTAAAAGCATAATTCTTTAGGTCTCATTAGGTTTGTTTTCGACCTTAATAATATTGCCAGTCCCTTTTTTTTTGAGTGAAAGTGACATTGGGAAAATTGAGATAGAATTTTGGAAATCAAAGGGGGGGGGTGTTTAAGGTCATTTACTCAAGTTTAATTTGAAAATCATTAAACATTGGATTTATTTGGTACTATCTTCCTATATAAAATAGTATAATTCCAATATCAGCTCAGTTCTAGGTAATAATTTATTAACAATAAGGGTGGTAAACATTGTAATTTGCTGATATACAAAAGTATAGGATAGGGAAATGTAATATTGATGTACCTATATATAGGTATTTGCAACTATTTTCGACAAAAAAAATTGTGTTAGTTGAAATATTTATTAATTTAGTGCAAAATCATTCAAAAATAATAATAAAAATAAATGTTTAATTAAATTAAAACAATGACTATGAGAAAACAATTGATGCTTTTATCTGCATTGCTATTGCTTTCATGTCCTATTTTCGCTCAGGATGAAAGTTCTGAGGAAGAAGGTAGTTCGGGAGGAATGGCTGGGGCAGGAGATCTCCTCTTTGAGGTGACCGGAACTCCCTTTGACGGGAGTAGCTTATTGAACTTTTCTGAGTTTAGGGCACGCTATTTTATTACAGAAGAAATGGCGGTTCGCTTAGGAATGGATATGGATTTGAACAATAATCAGCAAACACCTGATGTAGTGATCAATGATAGCGAGTGGAACCTAATGCCAGGTTTTGAATATCATTTTATAAATGAAGGCTCATTTCGCTCATATGCGGCTGGTGATTTAATGATTGGTCAGCGAATTGCAAGTCGAAAATCAAGTACTGGGCCAACGGTACTGGGCGCTACTTCAGTACCCAATAATCCGGCTTCATTTGTAGGAGGTCGAGGCTACACCCAATTTGGTGGTAGAGTATCAATAGGAGCAGAATATTTCTTTGGTGAGCGCTTTTATGTTGGAGGCGAAATAGGCTTTCAATATGTTCGTAGAAATAATAAAGAGGTATTTGTGGATGGAGAAAGCTTTCAAGCGCCAACCTCTACTAGCTTTGGCTATTTAAACACTACGAATGTGCTCAAAATTGGATTTAGATTTTTAACATTTTAAAACGAAAATAGATAAATACAATGGAAAATATAATACTACAAAAAACACGCTACCTCAAAGCACTGATGCTTACGATGCTCGTAGGCCTTTTTGCGTTTGAGGGGAGTGCGCAAAGTTTTACAAGCTCAAGTGTACCTGCAGGTCCTTATTATGCAGGAGCAGCTGTAACTGTAAGTTATGAAGCTACCGGTTTCCCAGGTAGTACTCGATTTATCCTTTGGGATGATACAGATAATAATGATGATATTGATGCTGATGAAGCTATACTTGGTATGTCAACAGTTCAAGATGCCTCTGAAGACATAGATTTTAATTGGCCAGGTGACAATGTGCAATTGAAGTTAGGTGGATTCTCTGGTAATGTTGTAGAGGGTGAAATTATAAGCTTTACAAATGCTGATGTCACTACATTAGGTACTACTAGCGGAGGCACTTTTAAATTCTTTAGTCAGTCTAGTAAAAGAAGTTTGACAACAAATCAAATTGATTTAGATACTTCTGATCCTGTAACATTATCTTTTAATTTAGGTGATTTCGGATTTGATGCGACTAATCCAATTGAGGTTGTTTTTTCAACAAATAACTTCTCTACTGAAACTGCTTTAACAGAAGATAATTCAGGATTAACTGAATTTGAGAATGGAGGAAATCTAGAATTTACCCTACCAAGTGGTGCGAAAACTGCAACTACAAAATTTAGAATCCAGCAAACAGGAACAATTGATTACGGTACTTCTCAAGTTTGGTCTGTAGATATTACGACCTTAGAAGTTGAAATTGGTGAAACATACAATTTAATTACTCCTCCTGGATTAGAGGTTGATCAATTTATCAACATAACTACTCCGCAACTGGTTATAACTGATATTTTAAATGATGATGTTATATCATTTGGAAATGCATATGCTGGCGAAGATTTAACTATCGAAGCCACCTTATTAAACGCAGATTTAACTGCCTTAAGTTTTGCAGCTACAATTACTAATACAGATAATGGTGAAACATATCTGTTAGATGCTGGTGCTGGAGATATTACCATAGATAATACTGCGGGCGTTAAAACTATCGTCCTAGACGGTACAATTCCAACTGATATTACTTACTATAATGCAGGAAATGGTTGGGACGTTGATTTATATGCCTACAACGGAAGTGAACTTTTATTAGGAACTTCAGCATTTTATGATTTCACAGGTGGTTTACCAATGGACTTTGAGCAAGTTGGTGGTACACAAAATGGTGTAGATGGATTAGTGTTTGATGAAGCTGGAGAAAGAAGTTTGACTACCATACCTTATAATATTTCTAGTACAGATGGAGTCTTGACTTTTAATGCTGCTAGAAAAGATGATGTATTAAGTCCTCCAGGAACAAACTTAATTGTTGAGTATTCAACTGATGGCGAAACATACACGGAATTGGTAAGTTTGAGTTTAAATTCATTGACTGCAACTGGATTAACTGAGGTGGTATTTGATACATGGCCAGCTGGTGTGGTATCTTCAACAACTCAATTCAGATTTAGACAAGAATCAAATAATGGTTCAAATTTAGATGCCTTTATTATTGAAGATTTGTTAATTGAAAATGAGACAAATGTTATTGCTGGTAATGTTGTTGATAGATCTAATGCAGACGCAAGTTATACCATCTTGAGTCCAAATATTACTTTGGATAATTTTGTTGTGGGTGGTGATGGTTTAGCTTTCCCTATGGAACAACTTGATTTAACTTACACAATCAATGAAGGAGCATTTCCTGCAAATACTGAAGCAACAGCATATATTCAAAGAGTGGGAGATCCTGATTTTGACGTCAAGGTTGGAACTACATCTGATGTTGCAGGCGAAACAATTACGATTACTGTACCTCCATTTGAAGCAGGAGATTATACAGTATATTTCAGTACTTTAAATGGTCAAAATTATTTTAGTACTACTTTATCAATCTTCGATTTAGGATTAGACATTACAAGTATTGATTACAATGATCCGGTGTTGGTAGCAGAGGACGAATTTACTTATCCTGGTTCAGCTATAACAGTCAATTACACTTTACAAGGAACTCCAGGAACTGGAGCTGAATTAATGGTTAGTGTTTATGATAACAATCCGGATGTTGATGATTGGGTAATGATTGGCTCAACGACAACTCTAGATGGTGCAGTTACTGCCACTTTACCTACAGGCATAGACTATGATGCCAACCCTGATGTAAGATTAAGTATTGGTACTAGTGGGACTTACGATAATTTCTTTTTCGAAACTATTGTATCGGAAGAATTTGAAGGGGACCCTTTGCCAGCTTCAATTTTTGAATCTTCAACTGGTACATCCAATAACTTCCCAAGCAAGCCAGACAGCTTTACTGGCTCGGGAGTGAGATCTGCTACTACTGTTCCATTTGATTTTTCATATGGTGGTGAGGTAGATATTGAGATTGATGAAGATAATGGGAATCATTTAGGAACATATGATGTCAAACTACAAGGTTCAATTGATGGAACTAATTGGGAAGATTTAGATGAAGAAGGAGTTGGTGCAGGTAGTATTGTAACATTGTTTGCAGATGTACCTAATTCTTTATGGTCTGCTAACACCCAATTTAGAATTATTTATAATGAGGATGAGGCATTTGGAGTAAATGAAAATGTTATTCAAATCAATGAAGTTATTATTGAAACACCTGAGTTCATGGAAGCTTCCTTTGATGACGAGCCCTTTAATTTAATCATTCCTTCTTTATCAGTTAGTGATTATGACAAAACTGCTTTTGCAATGGGTGAAGAAGTGAGCATCAATTATAATGCTGTTGGTTTCCCTGCAAGTACAGAGTATGCTGCTGTGGTAGAACAAGGTGGAGAATTCTATGTGGCAGGAACTTCTGCTGATGAAGATGCTGGAACTATCACTGCAATTATGCCTATTGCTTTTGAAAACCCAATGAACAATTATGATTTACGAATTGTGCCATTTGAACCAGCAACTGCAGGTGGTGATTATAAGCAAGGTGAAACAATTCTTATTGATAATGAAGAGGATTTCTTAATTATAAATGGACAAGATCCAGGATCAGCTAATAATTATAATGTTTTTGATTTCGATCAAGCTGGAGATAGAGAATTGCTTACTAAAGCCTATGATTTATCAAATACTGCTTCAGCAACATTAAATTTTAATTTTAACACTTGGTTCGGATATGGTAGTTTTGCCGTTAATGCAAACAAAAATACTGTTCCAAGATTAGAGATTTCAACTGATGGTGGAGCTACTTTCCAAGTAGTACCTGTTTACGAATTAGAAGACGGGGAGGATCAAATCTATGATGATGGCTTATTGTATTTAGCACAAGGTTATGGAGTAGAATTGCCTGCTGCTGCCTTGACAGAAGCTACACATTTTAGATTCTCTCAACCACTGAATTTGGGTGCTGATGCTAATCGTTGGAGTGTTGACAATATTTCATTGACATTGAATGACGATAATAGATTACCTGATTTCCAGTTTAATGATAATATCAATGGTAATAATCCTGTCACAATAACCATTACTGCTCCTGATTTAAGTGGCTATGCATGGATGCAAGCTGATTTGGATGATGCTGTATTTAATGGTGAAACATTTGATTATTCATGGGATTTAGCAGAAGGATTTAATGCTGCTGATGTAGATGCATTCCCTGCTGGAACTAATTTTACCTTCTATTTAGAAGAAAGTGGTGATTATGTATTGAATCCGGAAACGGGAATGCCTTACGTAGTAGGAACTACAACATCCTTAGGTTCATTTGAAGCAGAAGTGCCATTCTTTGTAGTTAATGGAAATTACAATGTGAGATTGTCAGCTTCTATCGAAATAGAGGGCGAAAATGGTCCTGAAGACTATTACTTCTATGGCGATGAAGAGACAGGGACTGATGTTGGAGACTTAGATGTGTTCTTGAGAGCAGCTAAATTGGTTTATCAAGGAGATGAAAATGCAAATATCTATGCTGGACAAGATGTAGAATTTGCTATTCAACTTGAGAACGATGAAACAAATAATGCACCAACTGCTGATCTATTCGCTAATTTATTGTTAGAAACTAATGAAGGCGATTACTTACTAGCAGCTCAGCAAGGTTTAGGCAACATTATGGCAACTTTACCTACTTGGTTTAATGGAAATGCAAACTTTAAGCTTCAGCTAACAGAAAACGAAGCAGTAGGTGATGTGGGGACAATCATCAATGATTCTGAATTAGAAAATTTAGAGGCGAATGTTAGTAATTTCACTTCCGAATTGTTTTCTGATTATGTAGAAGCAGAGATGAATGGAACTGCCCAAATGGTGCAAACTCGTAAGTTCAGTAAGGAAGAGTTCAGCGACATCTGGGATATTGAATGGGATTACAATTTTTCTAATATAACTGGAACTACCAATGTGAAATTTCAGTACTCTATTGACGATGGAGAAAGCTGGAGTACCTTAGAAAACAATAACTATAGTGATGGTTTTTATAATGAGGTTTACAGTGGATTATTGTCCGTAGGCGTTCAAAATGTAATGGAACAGAATGGTTTCATTTTAAGATGGATTCAAGAATCTCCAGAAGGAGAGTTTAATGTGGATGATCTTGATATTAACTTTTCTGGTCAGTCTTTTGATGATACTAATCTAGAGGTATATCCAGCTAATTTCACTATTGGAAACGCTACAAAATCAGATATTGATTTTGATAACACTTCTGGTAGAAGACTAGTGACCACTAGAACTTTTACAGTGGAAGAATTGGAGAATACGACTTCATTCGGTTTTGATTTAAGTTTTGATCAATTGCCTGGAGATTTGACAGCTGATCAATATGTGATCTTTGAGTATTCTACTGATGGCGGTGCTACCTATACTGAAATGCAGCAATATCCTGAAATGGATGCTGACATGACGCTAGTAGGTGAACGTTTCTTATATGCAGTTTCAACTGATATGAAAGAGAACGGTGTTAAATTCAGATGGAGACAAGAAGAAAATAAAGGAAATGTCACTTTAGACAACTTATCATTCTTGTTTGGTGAAACAATTCCATTTGATTATATCAACGCTAGCGAGTTTATCAATCAGCAAGCTTTCTTAATAACTTCTATCCCATCTGAAGCATGTATCTCTGATGAGATTACAGTTTCGTATGAGATCAGAGGTAGATTAGGTGAGAATGATTTCATCAAAATTTCATATTCAGATGCATTCGGTTCATCTAATGAACTTTCACCTGAATTTATGGCTGATGGAACAACAGGCGATTTTGTATTTGAACTTCCTTCAGATGCTGTGAATGCTGGTGTAAACAATCAAATGCTTAAGTTTGAACTTGAAGGGAATGTAGAAACTCAGAATGCTGGATCATTCATTCAAATAAATGGTACGGAAACTGAGGAATCTACCGAAATTGTCGCTCCTCTAAATACGGAAGCATCATTTACAGTCAATGATCCATTGGCATGTGAAACTGAGGATACGATGGTAGAATTGGATAATGCTGATTTACAGGATTATTTCATGTACGAGATTCTTGATGCAGCTGATGGTACTGTTTTGGGTAGCTTAACGAGAGACCCTGAAATGCCGGAAAATATGATCAATATTGGTCAAATCACTGCAACAACTGACTTAGAGCTAAGAGTTACAGCTCAGTCTTCTGCAGGAACGGTTTGTAATACATTGATTACTGATGAAGAAACAGTTGAGGTTTTACAGAATTTCGAATTGTATTCTTACGCAAATCCAGACCAGAACTGGAAATTGGTAGAAACTGGCGCTAGTTTAAATTCTTGTAATGCAGCTGGTGAAATTCAGTTAAGTGTAAGAAGGTTATTAGAAAATGGAAGCACAACTGCTGGCGGTACTACATTAGTTGAATGGTTTAGAGATGACTTGAATAATCAAGTTGCAATCAATACAACTTCAATAAATGATACTGACATGGAATTGTCAGGTGAGTATTTCGCTAGAGTTACTACTCAAAGTTGTGTTTATACAACGGAGAGAATCCAAATTAATTTAGAGCCAACTCCTGACCAACCAACAGTGACGGTTGTAAGTGGTGATTTAGCTGCTTGTACTTCTGCAGATCCTGTAGTATTAGAAGCGCCTGAAGGATTTGAATACTACCTATGGAGTAACGGTAAAACGTCTAGATCAATTTCAGTTGAGGATCAAGGTTCTTACTCTGTACAAGTTTCTAACTTGCCGTTTGGAATAGGATGTACAAGTCCTTCTTCATCAGCAGTAGATGTTGATCGTTATGAAGTTCCAGAAATTTCTCTTCGAAATGATATCACCAATGAAATAATTGGTGCAGGCGAAGAAATCTTGGCTTGTGGAAATGTAAATATTGAATTACTTGAGGATGGTTCAAATGATAATGATGGAGTTGTTCAAGTCTTGAAAGACGGAGCAGACTATGCTGTAATGGAACCGGGTACTGAAGACTTCAATATTGACGAGTCTGGTACTTATTCATTTGTGTGGAATTTTGATGCTATTAATGTAACAGAATGTTCTGCAACATCCGTTGATTTTGTGGTAACAATCGTTGAAGCTCCAACTGCTTCACCAGCACTGACAGCGACTGGAGATTTGACTTTCTGTGAAGGTCAAGGAACAGTAGTTTTAACTGCTGCTGAAGGCTTTGAATACTACAGATGGAGAAGAAACGGTGGTACAATCACTAATTCAAACCAAGGTCAAACAAATTCTAATGAGTTAGAAGTTTCTACTGGAGGTACTTATACAGTTGAAGTAGGAAATGCAGCTGGTTGTTGGTCACCAGAGTCAAATGCGATTGCAGTTAATGTGATTGCTGAGCCGAATCTTCCTAATGGATTTTTCCAAGTAAATACTACTTGTGGAGAAGGCGCTGCCGAATTTAATATCACTAACAATAATAATGGTGGTTCGGCAATGATCTATCAATTGTATAATGGTGAAACTGGAGAGGCTTCAGGTAATCCTGTTACAGTTCAGTCTGGTCAATCAGGGTCAATCTTTACGGATGTGTTAACAGAAGATGGTATTCCATTCTATGTTGAAGTAATGTATGCAGATGGAACTGGATGTTCGTTTGTTGATCCAGCAATCACTACAGATGCTACTGTCAGAACAATTACCTTGGAAGTTCAAGGAGCGTTGCTTTCTGCGGAATATCCTACTGGAGGAGTTAGTGATATTAGATGGTTGAGAGACGGTGTATTGTTAACCAATGCAGATGATTCAGAAATAACTATTTCTGATGCAGCAGAATATGTAGTAGAAGTGGAGTATAATGACGGATGTATTATCTCTGCCAGCTCTGCAGATATTGCTGGTAAAGTATTGGGCAATAATGATGCGATGGCCATGAAAGTGGTATCTTATCCTAACCCTGCACAAGCAGATGTTACTTTAAATGTAAATAGCCAGTATATGGGTAGACATGAAGTAATCATCACTTCAATGACAGGTCAGGTAATGATGCAGTCTAGCTTTGAGAAATCAAGCTTTGAGGCTGAACACGCTATGGATGTTGCGAACCTTGAAGAAGGAATTTACAATGTTCAGATCCGTCATGACGGTTTAACTCAAAATGTAAGAATCATTAAAAAATAAGAATCATGAAAAGATTATTAAATTATATGATGTTCATAGGGATAGCCAGTTTGGCTATCTCCTGTGCTGAACCGGAAGAGCCATCTGCTGGTCAGAAAGTAATTGGAAACTGGTCGGTAGTGGAATACTACGTTCAAGGCCAAGATTTTAATGAAGGTGACCTAATCGAACATTTGATTATCGAGCGCGATGGTAAATTCATCCTAGAAGATGGAAATGGGGTTTTAACAGTAGGAACTTGGTCAGCTGACAATTCGGCTTTGACTTTAACTCCTGCAGAGGGTGAAGCAATAGTTTTAAATATTGTAACACTTACTTATTCAAAGGGCCACTTTGTCCAGAATTTAAGCAGCCCTATTTTGGGAGATGTTGAGATCAGATATCTTTTGGATAATGAAGGTGAAGGAGATTACTCTGGATCTGGAAATTGATAAACATAGTATTTTTATTTCAAACCCTGACAGGCATTGCTTGTCAGGGTTTTTTTATGAATTTTGACTAACAAATTTTGATTCTTCATTTTAAATCAATATGCTTGTTTTATCAAAGTCAAAATGAAGTCGATAAATCAAACATATCAGTTCCAAGAAGATGCAATTGCCCAATTGCATAATGGAATGATTATGACTTCATTTATTTTTACTACCACTACAATTACAACCCCATTGCGGGGTTAAGAATATCATATCACCATAAGGCATGTTTTGCCGTAATTTCCAATCAATTGATGCAGTAAGTCAGACGAAAGTCAGACCGATAATGGACTGGCATTATCGAAGAATAGCGTTTAGATGGTTTTAACCGTCAAACCGCAGAGCAATTTGGGACAATTGATTCTACCAAATCATTAATCAAAACTAATAAAAATGAAAGTATTAAAATTCGGAGGTACTTCCCTGGGAAGCCCTGAAAAAATAAAGAAAGTAAAAGCCATAGTGACTAGTAAATCTCAAAATGACCAATTGATCATAGTCCTCTCTGCTTTTAGTGGGGTCACTAATCAGCTACATGAATGCAGCCAAATGGCCGAAAAAGGAGACGAAAGCTATAAAGCTCAACTCGATGCATTAATTAATCGCCACCTCGAAGCAGTTCAAGATTTATTAGGCGCTAAAGCGCAGAGCGGAATTATGGCTAAAGTGAGGTTGGTGCTAAATGAGATCGAGGATATTCTCAAAGGCGTTTTCTTAATTCAAGAGTTGTCCAGCAAAACTTTAGATAGAGTGCTCGGCTCCGGAGAGGTTTTGTCTGCACTGATACTCAATGAATTTTTCTTTCAGGAAGGAATGAAAAGCAACTTGATCAATCCACAAGAATTTATTGTGACCGATAGTGAATTTGGCAAGGCAAATGTTGATATGTCCGTTACAGAAGAGAGGATAAAAACTTATTTAACAGATCAAAAAGCTAATGTTTTGGTTTGTCCCGGTTTTGTAAGTAAAGACTTATATGGCAATAGCACCACTTTAGGGAGAGGTGGCTCAGATTATACTGCAGCTTTAATAGCGGCAGCTATGGATGCACCTGAGTTAGAAATCTGGACAGATGTAAGCGGGATGATGACGGCCAACCCAAAATATGTAAAGCAGGCCTTTGCGATTCCTCAGATAGATTATGAGGAGGCAATGGAATTGACTCATTTCGGTGCCAAAGTGCTTTATCCGCCTTCTGTTCATCCAGTCTATAAAAAAGGGATTCCGATTTTCATAAAAAATACATTTGATCCAAATGCAGAAGGTACTAAAATTCATTATTTCCCTGAACCAGATGCTCAGTCAATTAAAGGGATTTCCTGTATTGAAAATATTGCGCTCTTCAATTTGTCGGGAAGCAGTATGGTTGGAATCCCGTATTTTTCACACCGCTTGTTTGAAGCTTTGGCTCAAGCTAGAGTCAGCGTGATCCTTATCACTCAGGCTTCGTCAGAGCATAGTATTTGTGTGGCTATAGATTTGGAAGACGTAGAGAAAGCGAAAACGGCTATAGAAAAGGCTTTTTCTTTAGAATTTAAACAGGAAATGCTGAATCCGCTTCACGTTGAAACTGATTTGGCTATAGTGGCTTTAGTAAGCTCGCAAATGAAAAATCACATAGGACTGAGCGGCAAAATGTTTAGTGTACTAGGGCAAAATGGAATTAATATAAAAGCCATAGCACAAGGGTCTTCAGAGAAGAATATTTCTGCTGTTATAGAAAAGAAGCAGATCAAAAAAGCCCTTAATACTTTACATGAAAGTTTCTTTTTGTCTGATCTCAAAAGAATTAATTTGTTTATCGTAGGGACTGGAAATGTTGGTAAAACCTTGATTGATCAATTAAATCAGCAGGCTGAATATTTGCAGGAGCACAATCAAATCGACTTAAGAATCAGTGGTATTGCAAACTCTCGTAAGATGCTTTTTGACCTGAATGGAGTTCCCTTTGACACAGCAGTGGATATCCTAATGGAAAAGGGCAAGGAGATGAATTTAGATCATTTTCTAAACGAGATGAAGGAGCTAAACTTGAGGAATAGCATTTTCATTGATAATACAGCACATGAAGGAGTGGCTAATACCTATGGAGGTATTTTGGAAAGTAGCATTTCCGTGGTGACTCCCAATAAAATTGCATGTACTGGGAAGTATCAAGAGTATAAAAATCTGAAAAACTTAGCTTTAAGATTTAGAAGTCATTTTCGATTTGAAACCAATGTTGGGGCAGGGCTACCAGTGATCAACACTTTAAGTGATTTGGTGAAAAGTGGGGATGAAGTGTTGGGGATTCAGGCTGTTTTATCTGGAAGTCTGAACTTCATTTTTAATAATTATACAGGTGAGGGTGATTCCTTTGCTGATGTAGTAAAAGAAGCGCAAGAACAGGGTTTCACAGAGCCTGATCCGAGGATAGATCTGAGTGGAGTTGATGTAAAACGAAAGATTTTAATCTTGTTGAGAGAAAGTGGTTTTGAAATGGAACTGGAAGATATTGATACCATTCCTTTTATTCCTGAAAAGTGCATGCAAGCCGAAAATGTTGTAAGTTTCTTTGATGCTATCGCTCAAGAAGAAGCATATTTCAAAAAATTGGTAGAGGAAGCAAATGAAGAAGGGAAGAAGTTGAAATACGTGGCTACTTTTGAGAATGGAAAAGCTAATACCGGTTTGGAGAAGGTGGCCCCTGATAGCCCTTTATTCAATCTGGAAGGGAAAGATAATATAGTGCTCTTCCATACGAAACGATATCCTGAACAACCCTTGGTAATTAAAGGGGCTGGTGCGGGCGCAGCTGTAACTGCTTCTGGTATTTTTGGAGATATTATTCGGATAGCGAATGAATTATAGTGCTATTCTCATGCGGTCAGACGATAGTCAGACTGAAAATAAACCAAAAGGTCGAACAAGATGAAAAAAATAAAAGTATTTGCTCCTGCTACTATCGCCAATGTTGGTCCTGGTTATGATATCATAGGATTAGCATTGGAAGGTGTGGGAGAATATCTAGAAATGGAGCTGCTGGATTCTGATGAAATTATAATTCATCCAATTCCCAATTATCCCGATTTACCTTTAAGCCCTGAAGAGAATATTGCGGGCATAGTGGCGAAAGCTATGCTCAATCAATTAGAAGTAAAACTTGGTTTGAGTATTAGAATTGAAAAGGAAGTGAAGCCGGGGAGCGGATTGGGCTCCAGTGGCTGTACAGCTGCTGCTACTGCATTTGCCGTTAATGAATTAATGGACAACCCTTTTTCTACTTTGGAACTGGTAGCGTTTGCCATGATAGGAGAGAAAGCAACTTCCGGTAAAGCCCATGCAGATAATGTTGCAGCAGCTTTAATGGGTGGCTTTTGTATCATCAAAAGTTACAACCCACTGGAAATATTAAGTATCCCTTTTCCAAAAGATTTACAAATAGTAGTGGCTCATCCGCAGATTGAAGTAAAAACGGCTGATTCTAAGAAAATTTTGAAAAAGGAGATGGCGCTGCCGGATGTAATTACTCAAATGGGGAATATTGCCGCTTTGATTGCTGGTATGACAACTTCTAATTACGACTGGATAAAGTCCGGAATGCATGATTTAATAGCCGAACCAATTCGCTCCTACCTTATCCCAGGATTTGCGCAAGCCAAATCGCTGGCGATTGAGGCTGGTGCCTTAGGTTGCAGTATATCCGGTTCAGGCCCCTCTATTTTTGCTTTTTGTGAAAATGAGCATCAAGCTAAAGAAATTGGGGATGCTTGGAAGCAATTTTATGCGGATTTGGAAATTGATTCCAAAATCTATTTATCCAAAATAAATCCAAGAGGAACATTTAAAGTCGTATCAGAATGAAATATTATAGCACTAAAAATAAAACCTTGCGGAAAAGCTTCCGGGAAGCTTTAATGGAAGGTTTACCAGCTGATAATGGTCTATACATGCCTGAGTTTATCCCCCAATTATCGAAAGATTATTTCGATAATATTCAGGAAAAAAACATTCTTGAAATCGCTTTTGATGTTTTAAAACCATTTGTGAGGGAGGATTTGAAAGATGATCAATTGAAAAATATCATCCATAAGACCTTTTCCTTTGATTTTCCGGTGAAAAAAATTGAGGAGAATAACTATGCGCTTGAATTATTTCATGGGCCAAGTTATGCTTTTAAAGATGTAGGTGCCACTTTTTTAGCTTTGTGCTTAGAGGAGTTTTACAAAGTAGCAGAAGAGAAGTGCACTATTTTGGTGGCAACCTCTGGTGATACAGGAGGCGCAGTGGCTTCTGCTTTTTCTAAAGTGAAAAATATTGAAGTGGTGATTTTATACCCTTCTGGAAAGGTGAGCGATTTGCAGGAAAAGCAACTAACCACATTCGATAAAAATGTGAAAGCATTAGAAGTGGAAGGGGATTTTGATGATTGCCAGCAATTAGTGAAGCAAGCTTTTTTGGATAGTGATTTAAGGAGAAAACTCAATATCAGTTCTGCCAATTCCATCAATGTAGGCCGCTTTCTACCTCAAATGGTCTATTATTTTGTTCCATTTATAGAATTCGGAAATGCACCTTTGAATTTTGCTGTCCCTAGTGGGAACTACGGGAACCTTACTGCTGGTCTGATTGCGCAGAAAATGGGTTTGCCTGTCAGGCAATTTGTGGCAGGAGCCAATAGTAATGATGTAGTCCCACGGTTTTTACGAGATGGGTATTACGACCCTAGGCCTACAGTTCAAACGATTTCCAATGCAATGGACGTAGGGAACCCCAGTAATTTTCAGCGGATGATTGATTTATTCCCCGAGGAGGAAATAAGAGAAAAGATCAAGGGTTTTGCTTTTTCAGATGAAGTAACACTGAAAGCGATGAAAACCGTTTATCGAGATCATGAGTATTTATTAGATCCTCATGGAGCAGTGGGATATTTGGCTTTAAAAGAATATTTGAAGGCATCAGAAGGAAAAAGTATTGTATTAGAAACAGCGCACCCTTGCAAATTTATGGATGTGGTCTGCAAAATAGTAAGTGAAGATATCTATCCTGCAGGAGCTAAAGAGTTAATACAGAAAGAGAAGAAAAGTGTGAAAATGGAGGTTGATTATGATGGGTTTAAAGGGTTTTTGTTGGGCTAGGTATGCAATTTACTTCTTGATTAAAGCCTCAACTCTTTTTCTATTTTTCCAGTTTTTGACTTGAAGTTCTCGATTCTGAGCTTCGGTTTTAGAAGAGTATTCTTCATTATAGACCAATTTCCAATCATCTGTTTTTCCAGTAAATCCTTTGTGATTAGAGTTGTGTTTACTAATTCTTTCGGTAAGTTCATCACAGGTGTGGCCGTAGTAATATTTATCTAGGGATGGGGAGAAGATGATGTAGAAATTGCACATAACGGATGAGTTTATAAATGCTATAAATGTAAAAAAGCCTCCCGAAATCAATCGAAAGGCTTCTTAGTGGTGGGGATAGTAGGATTCGAACCTACGACCCCCTGCTTGTAAGGCAGGTGCTCTAAACCAACTGAGCTATATCCCCATTTATATCAAAAATCAGTTGATAGTTCGGATTCGAACCTGCGACCCTCCCGACTTTGTGAGTCGGGATGCTCTAAACCAACTGAGCTATATCCCCATTAAATTTTATTTCTTTTGTAATAATTCACAACCTTTTGTTGTGTTTTGGGAATGCAAATGTAGTACGGCTTTTTATATTTACAAATTGATTTTGTAAAATAATTCAACTTTTTTTCAATAGGAGATTTATATTTCTGAAAATCAAATGGTTATATGTTTAAAAAATTTAATTTGGATTTATACCGCTTATTCACAATTTTCGTTCATCAATCAAAAGCAATACTTTGAAGCGTATCAGAAAGTTTATTCTTTACCTTTTTCTATTTTTTATCCTGCTCTTTGCTGGGGGCTCTGCTTATTTGTATTATAATCAAGACCAATTAATCGATAAAATCTTATCCGAAATCAATAAATCAGTCCAGACTCCGGTGGAAGTGGGAAAAATCGATATCAATTGGTGGACTGATTTTCCTAATATCTCATTGCGCTTTCAAGATGTTTTTATAGAAGAATCCATAGAAAGAAGTAGCTTGCCCTTAGCTAAGCTGGAGGAACTAGCTTTATCCTTTAATACATTGGATTTCTTGAAAGGAGACTATTCTTTTGAAAAGATCATCTTAAAAAGAGGAGAGGTCACAATAAGAACCACTCGTGCTGGAGAAAGAAATTATGACATTATTAAAACTACTGAGAGCAGCTCAGGTCAAGATGTCAATTTCAATCTGAAAAACATACAGATTCAATCGGTGCAGGTTAATTATGTAGATGAAGCCCTTGAACAATCCTATTTGCAATATGCAGAGGAGCTAAAAGCTAGTTTAATTAAGAAAGGAGATGCATATCATATCAATGCATCGGGAAAGCTCAATTCTAAAGCCATCAAAATTGGGGAATATAGTTATTTCGAGAATAAAAACTTGAATATTAAGACTGAACTGAACTATAGACAAGGTGCCGAAACGGTAGAGATTATGCCTTCTCAACTATTATTGGCTGGAAATGAATTTCAAATTGCAGGAGATTATGAGATTCTGGATAGCTATATGGACATTCAAGTTCAGGGGGTTGAATCTGATTTCACGACCTTAATTTCTCTGTTGCCCGAAAATTATCGAAAGCAACTGGCGGAATATGAAAGTACAGGAAAGGCTAAATTTGAGGGTACTTTAATCGGGAAACTGACTGCTAAAGAAAGTCCTAAAATTGTTTTCAATTTTGGAGTGGAAAATGCGTCTCTATTTCAACCAGAATACAATACTAGATTTGAAAATTTAAGCTTTCAGGGGAATTTCAGTAATGGATCAAGCCAAAGTTTAAGAACTTCTCAATTGGTTTTAAATGATGTAAAAGGAAGTTTGAAAAACAAAGCCTTCACAGCTGATATAAGCATAAAAGATTTTGAAAATTACCTTATTAGCTTAGCTACTGAAGGTCAAATTTCCACTCAAGATTTATTCACTTTCTTTCCCAATCATGAAAAATATTCAAAATTGGAGGGATTGATTGATTTCGATATTAGTTTGGCTGGCTATTTAGATGACTTCAAGCAAGCTTCTACTGCTTCTCGTATCAATAATTCTGGAGAAATAATCTTGACAAATCTGGCAGGAGTTTATGCTGATTATCCTTTACCAATCAAAGGTGTCAATGGCCAATTGATGTTTAATAGAAATGATGTGGCTATCAACCATTTGCAAGGTAGTATTGGAGACTCTGATATGGAATTGAGTGGTTTTTTTCTGAATATTATTCCCTATTTGCTGAAAGATAATCAGTCCTTATTGATTGAGGCTGAGACTGTAAGTGAAAATATCAACCTAAATGAATTGCTTTCAGGTTTATCAAATGCAGAAAATACCATTGAGAAGCAGGAAGAATCATTCAAATTTGCTTTAAGTCCAAAGTTAAAATTGGATTTGACATCTCATATCTCAAAATTGGAGTTTAAGCGCTTTCAAGCCAGAAATATTTCGGGTAAGATTAAATTGGCTAATCAAATTTTGGAAGCACCTCAATTGGGTTTAGAAAGTGGGGGTGGGAAAATGACCTTAAGAGGAAGTGTAAATGCTAAAAAAGAAAGGGAAATACGGATAAATACACAAGCAACTTTCAAAGGATTAAATATTGATAGCATTTTTTACACTTTTGAAAATTTTCAGCAGGATTTCCTTACAGACCAACACCTAAAGGGAAAAATAGATGCTGATGTGGATGCTTTTATATTATTGGATGAGGGATTGAATTTCCAATCTGATGCTTTTACCGCTACTATAGATGCCAAAATAGAAAATGGGGAATTAAATGATTTCGAGCCTATGTTGAGCTTGTCGGATTATGTTAAGGAAGACGAGCTGACTCATTTGAACTTTGGTGAATTGAGTAACACGATCCAAATTAGAAACAAGGTGATTTACTTGCCTGAAATGTCTATTCAATCCAATGTGTCTAATATTCTCCTGCAAGGTACCCATACTTTTAATCAGGAAATTAATTATAGATTATTAGTACCTTTAAAGAATTATAAAAAAGAAGATAGTGATGCAGCTTTTGGTGCCATTGAAGACAGTGGAGAGTATTCGAACCTATATTTGAAGATAATTGGCACAACTGACGATTTTGAGGTAAGTTGGGATAAAAAGCGCTCTTTACAGTCAGTAGCAGAGAGAATAAGAGAAGAAGGTCAAACCTTAAAGAAAATTATTAAGGGAGAAAAACTCCCCGATAAAGATAAAAAAGAAGCAGAATTAAATGAAGAGGAATACTTTGATTGGTAGAAAATTTTTCAACAATAGTGTGTTGATCCTTGGATTGTTTTTAGTGGTGTCATGCGGGAAGAAAGCAGTCATTCCTAAAGTTGCAACAGTAGATCCGAAAACCGATGCTTTGATTATTGGTTTGCAGTCTTTTAATGACTCGATTGTGTGGGCAAGTGGAACCTATTCCACTCTCATGAAAAGTACTAATGCTGGAGCAGATTGGGAGATATTTACTTATCCTGCGGTGGACAGCTTACAGTTTAGAGATGTTCATCCCATTAGTGATAAAGAAGCTATTGTGTTGAGCGCTGGCGAGGGCAAGTTAAGCCAAGTATTTTATTTCCATGAAGAATCAGGATGGGGAAGGGTTTTTCAGATGAATCATGAGTTGGGTTTCATTGATGCGGTTCAATTTTGGGAAAATGGACAAGGATTGGTATATGGTGATGCGATTGATTCATTGGCATATATTCTCAAAACCACTGATTTCGGCAGGAGCTGGAACAGAATTCCTACAGCACCACTCGCTAATGAAGGTGAAGGGGGATTTGCTTCGAGCGGCAGTAATATCTTAATGGGTGAAGAGGGGAAAGCTTGGATTGCCACGGGCGCAAACGGAAGTGCTAGAGTTTTTTATACAGCTGATTATGGTAGAAGCTGGGAGGTGAAAAATACGCCCATGACCACTGGTGAGTTTGCAGGCTTAACGGCTATCAAGAAATCGAAAGGTAAATTATGGATTACAGGTGGTGATTTAGGAATTTCCGATAGCGTTTTGGAGAATGTTTATTTTTCGGATGATAATGGAGGGAACTGGAAGGCTCTTCCTTCACATCAAACACTAGGTTCGTTCTACGGTATGGCGGTCACTAATTATTTAGATAATGAATACGTATTGCTGTGTGGTCCAAATGGAGCTGAAATCTGGTTAGGAGATCAAGAGAAGTGGCAAATTTTAAGTGAAGAAGATATTTGGACGGCTACTTTTATTGATAGTCGAACGGCCCTGATGGCCGGCAGAGATGGAAAAATGTGGAAGGTGAAATTGGAGTAGGTTTTTAGCGGTTACAGAATTTTAATCAAAGATTAAATTTTATAGACCCCTTTCTTCACAGGGGTGGCGTTTTAATCTAATTTCGTGCTTTATTCTAGTATTTACTTGCTCATCGCCTTGTCCAGTGCGTCATACCTGCGTAACCTGTCCCGCACTTTAGTCGGGAGACAGGTATCCATTGGTATTGAAACCCCGTTTCATAACCCTACTTCCCATCAAACTTCACTAGGAATGGGACAATTTCCTCTAAAGCATTTTTTCTTGATCCTTTAATGAGAATTGTACTTCCTTTTTTTAAGGGTTTGTTCTTTAAATGCTCAATCAGCTCATCTTTGGTTTCAAAATACTTTCCAAAAGTATCTAGCTTGGACGCTGATTTTATAAGCTTTCCGCAATAATATCTTTTACTAATGCCTAAATCAACAGTCAATTCACCTAGTTTTTCATGCTCTAATTCGGAAGATTCACCTAATTCAAACATATCTCCCAAAATAACCACTGATTCTGTATTTTCTATAGCGCTCAAGCTTTTGATGGATAATTCCATAGAATCAGGATTAGCATTATAAGCATCCAAGAGAATGGTGTAATTATTTGTTTTTATCATCTGTGAACGCATATTTTCAGGCATGTACTCTTGGGTAGCCTCAATGGCTTTTTCCATAGAAACTTCGAAATATTTCCCCACGCATAATGCCGCAGCAACATTAAGATAATTGAATTGACCCACTAAATGAGTATCAATATGGCTAAATCCTTCTGTAGAGTATCTTAAAAATGCAGTGCCTTTTTCAGGACGTAGTTCTAGATCATCACCTTCATTTGGAAAAGTAAACGCATTAGAAAAGCGTTTTTTCATATTCTTCAATACAGCATCTTGGGTATTGATAAATGGCACCCCATCATTTTTTTTAAGGAAATCAAATAGTTCACTTTTCCCGATTATGATGTTTTCAAAACCTCCGAATTCTCCTATATGTGCTTTCCCAATATTTGTAATTAAACCGTGAGTTGGTTGGGCCATTTTACAATAGGAAGCAATTTCACCTACGTGATTAGCCCCCATTTCAATAATAGCTATTTCATGTGTTTTGTTTACTGCTAGCAAGCTTAATGGCACTCCGATGTGATTGTTTAAATTGCCTTCAGTTGCAAAAACCTTAAATTTTTTTTCTAAAACCGCAAGAATCAATTCTTTGGATGTCGTTTTTCCGTTTGAGCCCGTAATGCCAATAATAGGAATGGTCAGTTGCTCACGGTGATGAGTTGCCACAAGCTGTAATGTTTTTAAAGTATCGTCCACCAAAATATTATTCTCATCAGCAGTGTGGAATTCATTTTCATCTACCACTACGGCTAAAGCGCCTTCATCAAGTGCTTTTTGGGCGAACTTATTTCCATTGAAATTGGGTCCTTTCAAGGCAAAGAAAAGATTTCCTTCCTCTAGCTCACGGGTGTCTGTGCAAATGCCAGTGCTTTTTAAGAATATTTCGTATAGCTTTTCTATTTGAGTCATCATTCAATAGGTTTACACAAATCTATAAAATTGTAAAAGCTTCTAATTGTTTTATAATAGAAAAAATATAAAGTACGTTAAATTTGTGAGATGCGTAATTGGCTGTTTATTTTTCTTTTCTTTTTATCATATATGGGTTATGCTCAGTATCGATTTGTACCCTATCAGGATATTCCTATAGGCCATCCTAATGAAACTGTAAAGACTTTCCCCTGGGCTGGTGGTCTTAATGGTGTACAATACGGGAAAATTGATTTAAATAATGATAATGTTATTGATGTCGTTGGATTTGACAGGAGTTCTGGAAGAATTGTCTGCTTTCTCAAAAGTGGAAACGAATATGAATATGCTCCGCAATACGAGAAGTTTTTTCCATCTGAAATTCAAAACTTCTTTATCTTGAATGATTACGATGGAGATGGAAAAAACGACCTTTTCACGGCTGGAAATTTAGGGATTACGGCCTATCGAAATGTGAGCTCCGGAAATTCTTTGCAATGGGAAAGAGTTGTTGATTTTATTAGTTATGAAAGCCTTTCGGGAAATGAGGTTAATCTTCAAGTGAATTTTAATGATTATCCATATATAGGCGATATTGATAAAGATGGAGATATAGACATTTTAAACTTTAATTTTTCAGGCATTCAAAGCCGAATTATTTTTTATGAAAATAAAAGCGCTGATAATGGTGGAAATCCTGACTTAGGTCCATTTGAATTGGTTGATAATTATTGGGGCAGCGTGGAGGATTGTGATTGCGGTGTTTTTGCATTCAATGGAGAAAACTGTGAGGATATTTTCGGTAGGATGATGAGCAATGCTAGGCATGCAGGGGGGAAGAGCCTTGTAGTTTTTGATTTTAAGGAAGATGGAAAGCTAGAATTAGTTTCTAGTCATGAAGAGTGTCGTGAACTTTATTACTTCAATAACGAGGCTTCAGCTAATCAAGAACCGAATTTTGATAGTTTTACAGCTGATTTTCCAAATCAAGATGATCCTGCGCAGTTTAACTTCTATCCGAATACCATGGTCATGGATCTTCTGGACGGTGTTCAGGAAGAATTAATCATTAGTCCGAATATTGAAGCAAATTTGGGAAGCCCAGTAGATTTTTCTTCTTCAAATTGGCTCTATCAAAAATCAGGAAGTGAATATGAATTGCTTACAAAAGAATTTTTACAAGAAGATATGATTGACTGGGGAGCTCAGGCTAGCCCTGCACTCTACGATTATGATCAGGATGGCGATTTAGATTTGTTTTTGTCATATACTGATTTAAGTGCGAATGAGGAATTATTCAGTGCTATTGCATTATATGAAAATACTGGAACTTCACAAAATCCTGTTTTTGAATTGATTACAGATGATTATCTCGGTTTGTCTCAAGAAGGTTTAGCTAATATGTTTATTCAATGGACAGACGTGGATTTAGATGGCAGAAAGGATTTGATATTGCAAGCAACTCTTCAAAACAATAATCAATTACGCATCATTTTTCAAGAAGCATCCGGTCTGGATTTAAATTCTACTATTTCTGTGAACGATGTATTTATTGGATTCGGTTTTTCTGTGCATTTTGCCAATATAGTGGGTGACGATCATCCTGATTTGCTGGTAGGAAAATCTTCTGGAGGATTAATATTGTATGAAAATACGGGAGAGGGGAGAAATCCGCAATTTCAAATGAAAGATGATGGATTTTTAGGTATAGGAGATGATTTCTTTCGTTCCGCACTGCGAGTTCATGTGGCAGATGTTGATAGTGATAGTCAAGCGGACTTAGTGACATCCGATTTAAGTGGAAATATTAGGGTGTTTTCTGATTTAGCAACTAATGATGGAGCATTTGATTCTTTAAGTATCTATAATTCTCTTGAGCAGAGTTTTGAAGATACATATTTTGGGAAGAGAAATAATTTGGTTTTTGCTCCGCTTTTCAATGATGATTATCCTGCATTAGTTTTAGGTACAGTATCAGGAGGAATCAGGATTTTTAGAAATACTGAGGAATTTCCTGTTCAAAGTGGAGAGGAATTGGTTTTTCAGCTATATCCCAATCCTAATCAAAGCGGAAAACTGTTTATTAGAACCAATCAAAATATTTCAATTTCCATTGCCACTTTAAACGGTCAAAAGGTATTAACAGCACAATCCTACCAAGCTTTTTCCAATCAAGCTATTGACGTTTCAGACTTAGAAGGCGGTATTTATATTGTAAGTGCTGTTTTTGAGAATGGAGAGCGAGTGAGTAGAAAAGTGGTTTTGTATTAAATTACGAATCATCCAAGTATTAATTATTAATTTCAAACCCATCAGCATCCAATTGGGCGGGGAACTTCTCTCTAAACTCAATTAATTCTTTTGCTGATAAACTTACTGTTTTAATCTCCTCTCTATCATCAGCGAAATATAAAGCGTTTCCTTTCGGCCCGTAAAGAGCAGAGTGCCCATTATGTGGGATTCCATTTCCATCGTTACCAATTCTATTAAGTCCCAAACTATAGCTTACATTTTCTATAGCGCGGGCTTGCAGTAAAGTGTCCCAAGCGTTTACACGAACAGCAGGCCAATTGGCAACAAAAAGAATCAAATCGTATTCCAGTTCATTTTGCTCATTGGATTTATTCCTGCACCAAACAGGAAATCTTAAATCATAGCAAACCAACGGCTTGATCTTCCATCCTTTTAATTCTACTACTAATTCTTTTTGTCCTGCTGAGTAGTGTTCATCTTCATTGGCCATGCGAAACAAATGTCTTTTATCATAAATTTGATACTCACCATTAGCTTGCATCCAAAGAAGACGATTATAGAAGTTTCCATTATCATTTACGATATAAGAGCCTGTCACCACTGCCTTTTTTTGGGCGGCCATCTGCTTCATCCATTTAAATGTGTGCAAGTTCATAGGTTCAGCCATCTTTTCAGCTTCCATACTAAAGCCTGTATTGAACATTTCCGGCAAAACGATCAAGTCCGTTTCTTCCTCAATCTCCCAAATTTTTTCTTCCAACATGGAGATATTAGCTTGTTTATCTTGCCAGTGCAAAGGCGTTTGAATAAGCGTTATTTTTAAATCTTGCATAATATTTCTGATGCTTTTTGTAATGTTTCCTCGCCTTTGGCAAAACAAAATCGAAGTAAATGATGGTCTTGTTTATCAGAATAAAAGGCAGACACAGGAATAGAGGCCACTCCCTTCTCTTTAATGAGATATTGAGCAAATTCCATGTCTCCCATATCGGATACTTCACTAAAATCTAAAACCTGGAAATAGGTTCCGTAGGAAGGAATCACCTTGAATTTAGAGTCTTGCATTGCTTTTTGAAAGAATTCTCGTTTCTTTTCATACATGGAGCTCACACCCAGATAGTTTTGCTCATCCTGTAAAAATTCAGCCATTGCGTATTGACTTGGGGTATGAACGGAGAAGACATTGTATTGATGTACTTTTCTAATTTCTTTCATAATTGCTTCTGGGGCCACCATGTAGCCTATTTTCCAGCCAGTTGCATGAAAAGTCTTTCCAAAAGAAGAAACAGCTATACTTCTACTGGCTAAAAATTCATCTTTTAGTACCCCTAAATTTGTCTTGCCATCAAATATGATATGTTCATAGACCTCATCGCTTAAAACCAGCAGTCGAGGGTTTTCCTCTAAGATTTCTTTTAGGGCTGAGATATCATTTTCAGTTAAAATAGCTCCCGAAGGATTATGAGGAAAGTTCATCATGATCATACGGGTTTTATCAGTGATACTGTCTTTCACCTTTTGCCAATCAGGAGAAAAGTCAGGTAATTTTAGCCCAACTGGAACGGCTTTACCACCAGCTACTTCTATAGCCGGAATGTAGCAATCGTATGCTGGTTCTAAGACGACCACCTCATCACCTTGATTTACTGTTGCTAGTACGCTGGAAAATATGGCTTCAGTTGCTCCGGCTGTAACCGTGATTTCAGAATCTTGATTAACAGAAATCCCACCAGTGTTTTTGATTTTATTTGCAATGGCTTCACGTAGTTGAGGAAGTCCTGGCATCGGGGCGTATTGATTATGCCCAATTTGCATGTTTTGGTAAACTAAATCAATTAATTTTTCTGATACGGGAAAATCGGGGAATCCTTGAGACAAATTAATGGCACTGTGCTCCATTGCCATTTGAGACATGACGGTGAAAATTGTAGTCCCCACATTTGGGAGTTTAGATTGGATGGTAGTGGACATAATTTATTTTTTTTGAAATTTAAAAATAAAGCCCTTAAATCCTAAATTAATTGGTAGCTACTTCAAGCTTGTTGTGGATTAGAGCGCTTAGTTTGCTTTCTGCTCTTCCCAGGCCTGGTTCATTTGATCGATAATTCCTAAAATCTCTTCTTTTCCTGTTTGTTTTTGAGCAGAGCTCACAAAATATGGAGGGAAATCTTCCCAAGAGCCTAGCATTTTCTTCTTGAATACTGATATGTTTTGCTGGGTTTTATTGAAGGATTGCTTGTCTGCTTTGGTAAATATGAGTGATAAGGGTAGTCCATTTTTTCCGATGAAATCCAAAAATTCTACATCTGCTTTTTGGGGAGGAAGACGCGAATCGATCAAAACAAAAATACAAACAAGATTTTCTCTGTTGATCAGATAATCGCTGATCATTTTACCCCAATTTTCATTGGTTTTTTTGCTCACTTTAGCATAACCATATCCAGGTAAATCCACTAAATACCATTTATCATCCATTAAAAAATGGTTGATTAGTTGTGTTTTACCAGGTTTAGCCGAAGTTTTTGCCAAGCTTTTTCTATCTGTAAGCATATTGATCAAAGATGACTTGCCTACATTTGAACGACCAATAAATGCATACTCAGGTAGGCCGGTTTCAGGGCTTTTTCTGTAATCCGTATTACTTATAATAAATTCCGCATTTTTGATCCGCTTCATTTTGCAAATATAAAGGCTTTCTATTGCATCGGGCCGAACTTTGGTAAAGAATTATTAGATTTATGATAATTTAGTGCCTTTGTAATGCCTAAATCATGCCTTATTCATTATTAGGGGCTTGAATATTTTCTATAAAAAGTGTTTAAATTTGATAAATTCGGGATAACATTTTTATATTTATCCTTCCATCTCTTAAAAATATTGAATAAAAACAGGAAGTTTAGCCAACTTTTTTTGATATAACATAAAAAGTAGCTTAATTTAAGTGATTATTTTAGTGAAGCGACCTAACTCGCTATAATTTACCGAATTAAAGAATACGATGATATATAAATTTAGATTCTTTGCTGTCATTTTAATTTCTATTTTATTTGCTTCTCAAGTAAAAGCTCAAGAACCCAATCCTGAATTGGCAAATGACTTCTTGGAAATGGCAGATGAAGTTATGAGCAGTACAAAAGTTTTGACATTAGCTTTGGAGTATTATAAAGTAGCCGCTGAAGGAGATCCTAATAATGTTAAAGCAAATTATTTGGCAGGCGATACCTATCTACAAACTACTGAAAAATCTAAAGCTACTCAATATTTATTACGTGCCTATCAGTTAGATTCTGATTACAAGTTCGATATGCTGTACAAAATTGGCCAAGCATATCAGTACGGTTACGAGTTTGATAATGCGATTGAGTATTACCGAAAATATAAGCAGAAGCTTGAAAGCAACACAGGCTACAGTGGATCAGATAAAACCCCAATGTCATTTGTTGAAAGAAGAATAGAAGAGTGTATTACAGGAAAGAATTTGATGGAGGATCCTGTTAATTATTCAATTACTAATGTTGGCACTGCAATTAATTCTGAATTATGGGACTATGCCCCTGTGGTTAATTCCGATCAGACAGTGATGATTTTCACTTCAAGAAGAGGTCCAAATGAAGGAAACTTAAACGAAAATGTTTTCGAGGATAACTTCTTCTATGAGGATATATTTATTTCTAAGAAATCAGGTGGTAAATGGCAAGCTGCTGAAAACATAGGGCCAGTAGTCAATACAAAATACCATGACTCAAACTTGGGTTTTTCACCTGATGGGAAGACACTTTATATTTATAGTGATGAAGGCAATGGAGACATATATTTTACCAATAATCTGTCTGAGGATACCTGGTCTGAGCCAGTTTCTTTAAGCGATAATATTAATTCAAGTGGATATAATGAGAAATCTGTTTCTCAATCGGCAGATGGGAATACTTTATTCTTTGCTAGTAATCGTCCGGGAGGATTTGGGGGGTTTGATATTTACTTCTCTACAAAAAACAGAAAAGGGGAATGGGGAGCTTCAAAGAATTTAGGAAAGGTAATCAATACGGAAGGGGATGAAGATGGACCGTTTATTCAGTTTGATGGGAAGACTTTGTATTTTAGTTCTACTGCACACAATGGAATGGGTGGATTCGATATTTTCAAGTCAGAGTATGACAGTGCAAGTAATGAATGGAGCATTCCTGAAAATATGGGATACCCTCTTAACTCACCTGATGATGATATTTATTTTGTCATGACTAAAGATGGTAAAACTGGTTATTATGCTACAGTTCGTGAAGAAGGAATGGGCTACAATGATATATATAAAGTAACGATTGGAGGAAGTGAAGATAACACAAATAAGAAAATAGCGAGTAAAGAGGCTAATGTGGATGAAGGAGAAGATGAATCAAAGAGAGAGCTGGAGAATGTTAACGTGGTAGAATCTAAAGAGGATGAGAAAAGTGATACGGGTGCTCCAGTTAAATTGTTAGTGAGGGTCTTGGATGCTAAAACTAATAAAGTGATAGATGCTACTGTTAAATTAAAAGGACAAGCAGATAATATAAATGTACCTACTGATAGCAAAGAAAATGGTGTTTCCACCTATGTTGTGATAAGAGAGCAAGCTACAGAGTTTATGCTGTCAGCTGAAATGCCGGGTTATATTTTCGCTAATAAAAGAATTACAATTCCTGCCTCAAGTGGTGAAGAGCAAACCATCAGACAAACCTTAAGTTTAAGTAAGCCGGAAGTTGGTACATCCAAGACGCTGAGAAATATATTCTTTGAATTCGGAAAAGCGACTTTTACTTCTGCGTCTTATGAGGAACTGAATAAAATGGTCAGCTTTATGGAAGCGAACTCTGGTGTAAATGTGGAGATAGCTGGGCATACTGATAATATCGGCTCGGATGCTGTCAATAAGAAATTATCTCAATTAAGAGCCAATAAGGTAGTTGAATATCTAACAGGAAAAGGTATAGATAGGAGAAGGTTAAATGCAGTAGGCTATGGAGAAGAAAGACCAATTGTGAGCAATGACGATGAGGTGATGGGTAGAGAAATAAACAGAAGGGTTGAGTTTATTGTGAAAGAATAAAAAGATTACATATACCAGTTAACTTAGGGATGTTATTCATCCCTTTTTTATTTCTAAACATTTATATATCTAGATTGAAATGAAGAAGTATGCAATCATAGTAGCAGGGGGAACAGGAAAAAGAATGGGGGAAAGTCTGCCTAAGCAGTTTCTTAAGTTAGGCGGTACCCCAATTTTGATTCATACTTTACAAGCTTTTTATTCAGCTGACCCAGAAATTGAACTCATTATTACGCTCCCTCAAGATGAAATACAGTTTTGGGATGAATTGAATATTTGGCATCAGAATTATATAGAGCATACAGTCGTAGAAGGTGGGGAAACAAGATTTCATTCTGTTAAAAATGCTCTAGAGCATGTACAAAATGGCCTGGTAGCAGTTCATGATGGTGTGAGACCTTTTGTTTCTACAAATACGTTGAATCAATCATTTGAAATGGCAAAGGATAAGAAAGCAGTGGTTGCCGCTGTATTAATGAAAGATTCAGTGCGTCAAGTTAATGCTAACGGTAAAAATAAAAACATTGACAGGAGTTCATTGAGGATGGTACAAACTCCGCAGACTTTTGATGCAAAGCTCTTGAAGGCCGCCTATAAAGTCACATTTAATCCCTCTTTCACCGATGATGCCTCTGTTGTGGAAGCTAGTGGACATGAAATCACCTTAATAGATGGAGATTATCAAAATATTAAAATAACTACTCCTGAGGATTTAATAATTGCAGAAGCTTTATTAAAAGCAAGATAAGCTTATGAGCTTACCTTGCTAATATTCATCTTCATTAAAGAAGAAGTCTTCTTTTGATGGATAATCAGGCCAAATTTCTTCAATATTTTCATAAGGTTGACCATCATCTTCTAATTCTTGTAAATTTTCTACTACCTCCAATGGCGCACCAGAACGAATTCCAAAATCGATTAATTCGTCTTTCGTGGCTGGCCACGGAGCATCTTCTAAGTATGAAGCTAATTCTAATGTCCAATACATATTCTACCGTATTTTTTTGATGCGCAAAAGTATGATAAAAATTTATAAATCAAAGCTTTAATTGCATTTGACTTTACTTGCATACTAAAATATTATACGCAAAGTTCAAATTATTTTAAATTTTTGTTCAAATCACGCAGTTCTTCCATGATTTGTTGCTTTACGGCAAGCTTTCTTTTTTGTTTTTCATGTTTAAAGCCTACCATTTTATCCAACTGCTGAGTGCCTAAATTAAACTTATCTAGATTTTCTTCAAACACATTAAGCTCCCTTTGATCTCTTGATATCAGATCTCTCAACAAACTCATTTTTAATTTTACGGCCTCTTTGCCCTCTAGTCCTTTTTTGGCTTTTCTTTCAAATAAGTTGTCAATAAAGCTTTTCTCAAAGATGTAATCATTTAAGGTGAAATATTCTTCATTCAAATCCTTATTGAATGTCTTGCCCGAGTCCTTCCATTTTTGTTGAATGCTTTTGGCTCTTTCTACTGCGGCAGAGGAATCTAATTTTTTAGCTTCTTTTAACTCTTGAATTAAGGAAAGCTTTGTTTCATCATTGCCGGCTTTGCCATTGGGCCCATGGGGCTTTTTCGTACCAGCATTCTTTCCTGTTTGAGTATATTTTTTAAATTCTTTTAGAAGAGTAGCATATTTTTCTTTGGGAATATTTTCTAATTCTTTCCATTCCTCAATCAGGGCATTGCTTTTTTGAGCTAAATCATCTCCTTTACTTTCTTGCAGTTTTTTAGCTTTGGCAATTAAGGCTTCATATTGCTTTTCCCTTGTTGCCATCATTTCTTTTTTAGCCTCATGAAAAGCTTTTTTCTTTTCATAAAACCCATCATAAATGGCTTGAAATGAATTTTCTATCTCCTCTTTTTTGTCCTCTTCAACTGCACCTACTCTAATCCACCTTTGACGCAGCTCCTTAAGTTTTTCAGTAGCTTCTCTCCAATCAGGATTACTAGCGTAGCTTTTAGCTTCTTCGATTAAGGTAGATTTTACTTCCAGATTACGTCTTCTATTTTGACTGATGTAGTCTTCCAGCATTTTTTCCAACATTTCAAGACGATCCTTTAGTGCAGTAAAGTCACCTATTCCATCATAATTTGAAAGAGACTCTTTTAAATTAAGCACTTTCATAAGAAAGGATCCTTTGTTATCCTCGGTTTCAATCTGAAGCTGAACTTTGTCTACTTTTTCTTTAAGATGTTCAAATCGGTCTTGAAAAAACTGCAGTGCCGTTGTCTCATCGTCCTTTACTTCTCCAATTTCTCTCTGCGGAAATCCTTCTTGTTCCTTTAAAATCACTTTGCCGCCTTCAATGAAAGCCAATTCTTGCTGTAAATCAGTCAAAATGTTATAATTTGGTTTTTGTAAAATTTGATGCAAAATTAAATTTAATTTGCAATAAAGCCATAAGGCTCTTATGTTATTACTGATGATATCACGTAATTTGAATTTCTATTGAAGATAAAAGAAAAATTTTAGCAAAAAAACAGATATGAGTGACGAAAAAATAATTTTTTCAATGGCGGGGGTATCCAAGATTTATCCTCCCAAAAAGACAGTATTAAAAGATATATACCTTTCCTTTTATTATGGTGCTAAAATTGGTGTTTTAGGACTTAATGGTTCGGGTAAATCTTCTTTGTTGAAAATAATTGCCGGAATTGACAATGATTATCAAGGAGAAGTCGTGGCTTCCAAAGAATACTCAGTGGGCATGTTAGAACAGGAACCAGAATTGGATCCCAACAAAACAGTGAAGGAAGTTGTAGAAGAAGGGGTAGCAGAAACTGTAAATCTTCTAAAGGAATTTGAGGAGATTAATGAAAAATTTGCTGATCCTGAAGTGCTGGACAATCCTGATAAAATGAATGACCTAATTGAACAACAAGCCAAAGTTCAAGAAAAGTTGGATCATGCTAATGCCTGGGAGTTAGATAGCAGATTGGAGCAGGCTATGGATGCACTTAGGACTCCACCGGCAGATTCACCAGTCAAAAATCTTTCAGGTGGTGAAAAGAGGAGAATAGCATTATGTAGATTGCTTCTTCAAGAACCAGATGTATTGCTACTTGATGAGCCTACCAACCATTTGGATGCCGAGTCGGTTCACTGGCTTGAGCATCATTTACAGCAATATAAAGGAACTGTAATTGCCGTAACGCACGATCGTTATTTCTTAGATAATGTGGCGGGTTGGATTTTAGAGTTGGACAGGGGAGAAGGAATCCCTTGGAAAGGCAATTATTCGAGTTGGTTAGACCAAAAACAGAAGAGGCTAGCACAAGAAGAGAAAACTGAATCTAAACGTCAAAAAACTCTGCAAAGGGAATTGGAATGGTCACGAATGGCACCTAAGGCCAGACAAGCCAAATCTAAAGCTCGTTTAAGTTCTTATGAGAAAATGTTAGGCGAAGAGGGCAAAGAAAAAGAACAAAAATTAGAGCTATTTATTCCACCTGGTCCGCGTTTAGGCAGCAAAGTGATTGAGGCCAACGGGGTTTCCAAAGCCTATGGTGATAAGTTATTGTATGAAAATTTAAACTTTTCATTACCGCAAGGGGGAATAGTTGGGATCATTGGGCCAAACGGAGCTGGTAAAACTACCTTATTCAAATTAATTACGGGTCAGGAAGAACCGGATGCTGGAAATTTTGAGGTTGGAGAAACGGTACAACTTTCCTATGTAGATCAAGCGCATGATAATTTGGATCCAAATAAATCAGTCTGGGAGAATATTTCTGGAGGCAATGAATGGATTCAGCTAGGAAATAGTAAAATCAATTCCAGGGCATATGTCAGTAAATTCAATTTCGCTGGAGCTGATCAGGAAAAGAAGGTTGGTGTTTTATCTGGTGGTGAGCGAAATAGAGTTCATTTGGCTATGTCTATCAAGCAGGAAGCCAATTTGCTTTTATTAGATGAGCCGACCAACGATTTGGATGTAAATACACTTCGAGCTTTAGAAGAAGGTTTGGAGAATTTTGCAGGCTGTGCGGTAATTATTAGCCACGACAGATGGTTCCTAGATAGAATTTGCACGCATATTCTTGCTTTCGAAGGTGATTCTCAAGTATATTGGTTTGAAGGAAACTTCTCTGATTATGAAGAAAACCGTAAGAAAAGACTAGGAGATGATGCTATTCCTAAAAGGATCAAATATAAAAAATTAACAAGGTAATTAACTGATTACTTTGTTTAGAGACCTGTCAGGTTTTCAAAACCTGACAGGTCTCTGCTCAATAATTAAATATTCATTCGAAAAATTTCCAAGATCGCTAACCCAACTTTCAGTTGATCAAATAAGGTGCTCTTGATAAATGCTTGAAATTTTGCTAGCCAAATATAGCTTGCTCGAAGAATGTGGGCTGGAGGACAATTTCTTTAAAAGAGTCCCAGCTTCCATCTTCCTTCGCAGAATGTCCGACCTTCAGTACTGACATTATCTTGCCAATTTCGAACTTTTGCCTTCCAACTAATAACTAATCCTTAACTTCGCTTAAGCCCATCGCTTTCAACATAAACCTTGGCAAAGGCTTCTTCGGATCTCTTTTTTGCAAATTTAAGTACCAACCAATTTTTTTCATAATCGGCACTTTATGGGTTTCCACAAATTCAATTAGAGCACCATCCGGATCTTCTACGTAGGTAAAATGTCCTGCAGCTTCTCCCATGTCAAAACTATTGGCTGAATCTACAGTGAAGGGAAAACCTTTTGCTTCACATTCCGATTTGAGGGCTTCCATACCATTTATATCATAGCAAAGGTGGATATAACCTAAATCACCCCAGAATCTATTCTCAAATATTTTTTTCGGCTTACGATTTATTGCTACTACCAATTCGATTTCAGATGCACCTAAAAGTGGGCTAAAGGCTCCTTCTCTAGGTTTACTGTGGCGAAGAAGCACACGCCTAACTTTCTTATCACCACCAGGAATTGCAACTAGATCATCAAAAACGCCTTCTTCATCATAAATGATAGTGTCGTAACCAAGTATTTCAGAGTAAAGGGTTTTGGCTTTCTCTATGTCAGTAACTCCAATAATGGCACCATTAGGGCCTCCTGGTAAGTCAGTTTTGCGTTGTTGGAACCACGAATTAGATGTGACAATCTGAAATATATTATCCCAGGGATCTTTTACAAAAAATGTGGGTTTTCCATAAGGGTCATTTTGTAACTCCCCTAATACGTTTAGACCTCGCCTGTTAAAAAGTTCATAAGTAGCAGCAACATCCTTACTTTTCATTTTAGCGATATTGATACCTAAATCTCCCAACAGAGGTTGAAATTTTGGAGCTTCTGGCTTTCTGGAAGTGTATTGCCAAATTTCAAAACCGCCACCACCTTGCATATTAATGGCTAATATAGCATGCCTGCTTCTAGGCTCTCCACCCGTATAAGGAAGCATTAGAGCAGCCTCTGCGGCCTCTTCAAAGACGGGAACACTCATTCCGAAGTTTTGCCTGTACCATTTGAAGGCCGCCTGAACATCGGATACCCCAATTCCAATTTGCTGAATTCCGCTAATTATTTTCCCACTCATTACATTACTTTTTTGAAATTTTGGCTAAAATAATGGAATTCAATGAAACTGATGGTAAAAATCAAGATTCATTTATTTAAAATATTAAAAATTGATTGGGATGAAATGAATCAAAAAATTATTTAGAAATTCAGGCTTCTGCTAATTGATAAGTGGTTTTTATAAAAAATCCAATGTAAATTGTCAATCAATTTAGTCACAGTTCTATTCTCCTAAAATAAAACAAATGAAGAAAGTATTTACTACCATATTAACCTGTCTTTTTACCAACTTACTTTTAGCCCAAAACCTTCAAAGCCCCGAGGAAAAACTGGGGTATGCATTAGGTGATAAATTCACATTTCACCATCAGGTAGTTGATTACTTTAAGTACCTATCTGAAAATTCAGATCAAATGATCTTGCTTAAATACGGGGAAACCTATGAAGGAAGGCCACTTTATTATGCAGTGATTTCTTCTGAAGAGAATATGCAAAAACTAGAAGAAATTAAAGCAAGTAATATTTCTCAAACCGGATTGAATGGTGCATTGAGGGCGGGGAATGAAAAGGCCATTGTGTGGCTAAGTTACAATATCCATGGAAATGAAGCTTCATCCACTGAGGCAGCAATGAAAACTGCATATGAGTTGCTTTCAGGAGGGATGGACGGCCAGGAATGGTTGAAAAATACAGTGGTAATTATGGATCCTTGCGTGAATCCAGACGGAAGAGATCGCTATGCTAATTTCTACAGGAGATACGGTGCAAAAGAATTTAACCCTAATTTGGAGGGTGTGGAGCATGATGAGCCATGGCCAGGCGGACGTCCTAATCATTATTTATTTGATTTGAATAGAGACTGGGCATGGCAAACACAAATTGAATCGAAAGCTAGAATGAAAGTTTACCATGAATGGATGCCCCATATTCATGTTGATTTCCATGAGCAATCCATTAATAGTCCCTATTACTTTGCTCCTGCTGCAGAGCCATTGCATGAAGTGATTACAGATTGGCAAAAGGATTTTCAAATTCAAATAGGTCAAAATCATGCTAAATATTTTGATAAAAATAATTGGCTATATTTTACAAGGGAGCGGTTTGATTTGTTTTATCCTAGTTATGGAGATACTTATCCAACTTTCAATGGTGCGATAGGGATGACCTATGAACAGGCTGGTAATGGTAGAGCAGGATTGGGTGCTTTAACAAACTTGGGAGATACTTTGACTCTAAAAGAAAGATTAGAACATCATTTCACTACTGGGATGAGTACGATTGAAATCGCGTCTAAAAATGCTGTCAAACTAAATACAGAATTCAGAAAGTATTTCTCTCAAAATGTCAATAATCCTACAGACCAGTATAAGTCCTATATTATTAAATGGGATGAAAATAAAAAGTATGATATTTCTGCTTTACTAGCCTTTTTGGAAGATCAAAAGATTGAGGTTCAACAGATCGGAAAGCAACAAAAGTTAAGTGGCTACAGCTATTTTAAAAGAAAGGAATCTAATTTTTCTTCCGATAAGAATGATTTAGTAATCAGTGCCTATCAACCAAAATCAACATTAATTCAGGCATTATTTGATCCTAAGCCAAAATATAGTGATTCATTAACCTATGACATTACCGCCTGGGCAATTCCTTATGCCTATGGCCTAGAGACCTACGGTCTAAAAAATAAAGTCAATGGTACTTCTTTGGAAGATATAAATTTTGAGGAGAGCCTTACTAGTAATTCTGCTTATGCTTATGCAGTTAGATGGAATTCTTTTAACTCAGCCAAATTTTTGGCGGAGGCCCTAAGACAAGGAATTAAAATTAGAATTGCTTACAAAAACTTAAAATTCGATAATCAGCATTTCAATAAAGGAAGTTTGATTATTACACAGACTAATAATGAGCAGGTGAAAGATTTGAATTTGGCATTAGCACAATTATCAAATCAATTTGACGTACAAATATTTCCGATTACTTCAGGCTTTGCTGATCAAATTTATGATATTGGTTCTTCCGAAATCCAATATTTGAAAGCGCCTAAAATAGCAGTGTTGATGGATGATGGAGTTTCTTCATTAGCATATGGGGAAATATGGCATTTCTTTGAACAGTCATTAGACTATCCTATCACTAGTTTACGATTGAATAATTTGAACCGGATTAATATTTCTGATTACGATCAGCTAATAATGCCTTCAGGCAGTTACAGTGAATTGACAGAAGAGGGTAAAACGAAACTGCTTGATTTTGCGAAATCTGGGGGAAAGCTGATAGTGATGGGGTCGGCAATATCAAAATTTGCTGACTTGGAAAATGGTCAATTAAAAGGTAAAAAAGCTGATAAAGGAGATGAATCTTTAGCTGTATACGAAAATGCAGAAAGAAAAAGATTGTCTAGTAGTATTTTTGGAGCTATTTATGATGTTGAATTAGATACTTCTCATCCTCTAGCTTTTGGTTTAGGGAATCAATATTTCAGTTTGAAAACTTCGGGAAGTGCATACGAATATTTACCAAATGGCTGGAATGTAGGTGTAATAAAATCTGATAATGACCATATAGCTGGTTTTGCTGGTTATAAAGCCAAAAAACAACAACAAAACAGTATGGTTTTTGGAGTGGAATCTTTTGGGAGGGGAGAGCTTGTCTATCTTCAAGATGACCCGTTGTTTAGGGCTTTTTGGCATCAAGGGAAAATGTTGTTTTCCAATGCTGTCTTTATGGTTGGAAGCGATTGATGAGTAGTAGAAAGGGCTGTTTTTAGAATAATGAAAACAGCCCTTTTGATTCCTGATTTGAGAAATTAGAACTCAAATTCAGGTAATTTCTCCAATATATCCTTCACCATATCTTCCAAGCTGTACTGTGGACTCCAATTCCAGTCTTGCTGTGCTTGACTATCATCAATGCTATTAGGCCAAGTATCGGCAATTTCCTGTCTGTAATCTACCTTGTAGGAAATCTTGAAATCGGGATGCTGTTTTTTAATGACCTGATAGATATCTTCAGGATTAAAACTTAAAGCGCCTAAGTTATAACTTGATCTTACGGTGATTTTTTCTGCTGGTGCTTGCATTAAGTCGATAGTAGCTTTGATTGCATCTGGCATATACATCATTGGTAAATAGGAATCTTCTCTCAAGTAGCATTCAAAATCTTCACCATTTAATGCTTTATGGAAAATATCAACAGCATAATCTGTCGTTCCACCGCCAGGTAAAGACTTATAACCAATCAAACCTGGGTACCTCAGACTTCTAACATCCACTCCATATTTTTCATGGTAGTAAGCACACCATCTTTCACCAGCCAATTTACTGATGCCATAAACAGTATTGGGATCCATTATGCAATCCTGTGGGGTCTTGTCTACCGGAGACTTTGGTCCGAAAACAGCGATAGAACTAGGCCAATATACCTTAGATAGCTTCTTTTCTCTAGCAACTTCTAAAACATTGAGTAGGCTTTGCATATTAAGATCCCATGCGAAAATTGGGTTTTGCTCTCCCTTAGCTGATAAAATAGCAGCTAACATGTAGATTTCTGTTATTTTGTATTGCTCTACTAATGCCGTTAACCTTTTTGCATCCATAACATCTAATTGCTCAAAGGGCTCATTAGGAAGAGGATCTTTGTGAGGATTTCGAATGTCAGATGCAATCACATTGGTGTTACCATAAATTGCTCTTAACTCGGCTGTGAGCTCAGTGCCAAGTTGTCCATTTGCTCCTATAACTAGTATCGTATTCGTTTCCATAGGTAAAATTTTGCACGAATTTCGTTATTTTATTTTGCTAAAAAAATAATTGGAATGAATTGACAGAATTATGTGTTGACAGGCTATAATCAGGAATAGCTTATTTAGAAAAATGATAAATAAGCATAACTACTTACATCTATTTTATTTCCTGTGACTTTAAAGTTATTTTTGCATATTCGATTAGCACTATGAAAGAGAATTTCAAAGCAATAAGTTTATCATTCAAAAATGCCCCCATAGAAATTAGGGAGCAGGTCTCACTTAATGATGAGGCTATTGGTAGGTTATTGAACTATTTCAAAGAGTTTACTTCTGTTTCCGATGTTTTGGTACTTTCCACTTGCAACAGGACAGAGGTATATTATTTCAATGAAGAAGAGCTTTCCGAAGATATTATTAAACTGATTGGGATTGAAAAAGGGATTAGCGATTTTGCTTCCTTTAAACCTTATTTTGAAATCATCAATGACCATATAGAAGCCGTCCAAAGACTATTTAGGGTGGCAATGGGCCTTGAAGCACAAGTCGTAGGAGATATTCAAATCTCAAACCAAGTAAAAAGAGCATACCAACAATCAGCCGATTTGCAATTGGCAGGTCCCTTTTTGCACCGACTGATGCACACGATTTTCTTTACTAATAAAAGAGTAGTTCAAGAAACTCCTTTCAGAGATGGAGCTGCTTCAGTTTCATATGCTGCTACTGAATTAGTGAAAACCTTAACTTCGGATATTAAAAACCCAAGAGTTTTAGTGGTTGGTGTTGGAGAAATAGGAGAGGATGTTTGCAGGAATTTAGTAGGCGATAACAGACTATCAGTTAAAATAACTAATAGAACGGCTGAAAAAGCGGTAGAACTTGCAGCAGAATGTAATTTTGCGGTGCATCCTTATTCCGAATTATGGGACGGGGTAAACGAAGCGGATGTGGTGATTTCATCAGTTGGTGCTTCTGAGCCAATATTCACCAAAGATAAAGTAGATGCGCTCAATATATTGAGTTTTAAGTATTTTATCGATTTATCTGTTCCTCGCTCAGTTAGTAATGAAGTAGAGGAAAATCCTGCAGCTTTGGTTTTTAATGTTGATAGTGTTAAAAGTAAGGCGGATGAGGCTTTAGAAAAAAGAATTAAAGCGATTCCACAAGTAGAAATAATCATTGAAGAGTCAATTGAAGAATTTAATGATTGGTCTAAGGAAATGGCTGTTTCTCCTACAATCAATAGCCTTAAAAATGCTTTGGAGCAAATTAGACAAGAAGAGTTGGCTCGGTATTTGAAAGAAATTGAAGGCGAAGACTGTAAGATTGTTGATAAGGTAACTAAAAGTATGATGCAAAAAATATTGAAGCTGCCGGTTTTACAATTGAAAGCGGCTTGCAAAAGAGGTGAGGAGGAGAATTTAATTGGAGTCTTAAATGATTTGTTTAATCTTGAAAGAGATACTTTAAAAAAGTAAATCACATTTGCTTGTAGGATATTACCATATCCACTATTTTTGTCACTCAAATTTTAAAATAATAAAGTATGTTTTACGATATTCCGGTAACAGAAGGGGCTAATACATTTTTTTGGATAGTAGTAACCTTAGTAGGCTTAGTGAATGCAATTGCATTTATTGATAAAAGAAATACTGATAAAGAAGAATCAGAATCCTAATTTTGATAGCTTTTAAATTGAAGTAGTATGAAAAATATTTTTAAAGTTTTCATACTTTTTTTATGCTTTTTATTAAGTGCCGAACTCAAAAGTCAATCTTTTATTGGCACTAAGGGAGGTGTGAACATACCTTTTGTAAACTTCTCTGATTTTACAAACGTCCCCATTACTACCAGAATAAGAAGTGAATTTTTTGTGGGACCTACTTTTGGCCTAACCTATCGTTATATGCAGAACGATAAAATTGGGGTGCAGTTTGATTTGAATTATAGTACTAAGGGCTGGGGCCAAAATACTTTTGAGTTCACTAATACCTTTATTACAAGAATTAATTATTTAGAGTTACCTTTTTACTTCCATTGGCAAATGTTTGGTACGGAGAACTTTAAGTTCTTTTTAGATGCAGGGGTCTATGTTGCTTGGGCATTAAGTTCTTCACAAACCATTACTAATAATCAAGATTTAAGTGAAAACCAAATTACCTATTCAATCGAAAACGACAACAGAGGTGACTTTGGCTTGCATGTTGGCGCAGGAGTTTCCTATAACTTTTCAAGCTTTATTTTGCAATTAGAAGGTGGTTTTCAGTCTGGTTTCGCTAATATTCTGCCTGTTAATCACTTTATTAGGGTAAATCCTGTAGTTTCCACCAATCAAGTTCCTTCAGCTCGTATAAGCTTACTTTTTCCTTTGCGGAAAAATTAACGACAGCATCTATTTTAAGTTTATATTTTAAATATTAATATCCAGACAACATTTTAAGTGATTTTGAAGTGTACATAGAAGATTTAATTTACTCCCCATTATGAAAAATATTTTATTCCTAGTTCTGTTTATTATCTTAAACTCCCTTGGGCTGGCTCAACAAAAACCTATCAATATCTATTATGAAAAATCAAATGATGGTTTTGACTTTTTTGCGAGCAATAAGGAACAGGTTCCGTATACTGTTAAGATCAATTTTCAGCAGTTAGAGAATTTATCAAGTGATTCGGGAGAGAAAAGCTTTATCCGTACGATTCCCGCCCAAAGCTCTTCAGTAAAAGTGCTCGAGATGAGAAGGATTAAAGAAGAAAAGGGTACCTCCTTTGATTTTAATTTCCTGTTTACAATTGGTGATGCTTCATTAATAGTAGATGAAAACTATCCTTATTTGTTGCCTTATAAGCACGGGAAGAGAGTCAGGGTTGGGCAAGGAAACAATGGTGCTGGAACCCATAAAGGAATCAATGCCATTGATTTTAATCTTGAAGTCGGTGACAGTATTTACGCTGCTAGAGCCGGATTAGTGACTGAAGTCAAACAAGATTCAGACATAGGGGGGAATGCCCCAAAATATGAACCGTACGGGAATTTTATAAAGGTTTATCATGATGATGGAACGCTGGGAAGTTATGTTCATTTAGTCAAAAATGGGAGCTTGGTCAAAAAGGGAGACCAAATCACTGAAGGCCAATTGATTGGAATTAGCGGAAATACCGGCTGGAGTTCTGGCCCTCATTTACATTTTATGGTAACACAGAACAGGGATTTTCAAAATTTCACCTTACCGATTAAGTTTCTAAATTATGAGGATGAGCTTTTTATTCCGATTGAATCTAAAAGTTACTATGCTTTCCATCCAGGAAAACCGGATTTTGAAGTTGAAGATGAATTTCAAGAGGCAGCATTTGAAGGAAAGATGGAGCCCTCCAGTCTCAAAGGCAAAATTGAATTTGATACGAAAGAGTATGGTGATTATGTATTGATATATGTAGATAATGGCATGAATGCGGAAATGAATGGAGTTTTAAAACTACAACTGAAGAATTTAATCAGCACTAAAAACTTACCATATAAATTCACAGTGCCACCAAGAACTAGAATGTATTTGTTGGCATTAAGTCCTGATGATAATGCCTCATCTTTTGGGTATCAACTTTCAGGAGAGTTTAAATAGAGTTCTTAAAAAACCTAGAACTTGACAGTGTCATTAACGTATGTACCTACATGGAAAAAGCAAGATTATTATACTTTTACGATCCTTTATGCGGGTGGTGCTTCGGGTTTAGTCCAGTAATCAAGAAATTGGAGCAAGAGTTCAAGGAGCAAATTGAATTTGAAGCCATTAGTGGCGGAATGGTATTGGGCAAAAGAGTAAAGCCTTTAAGTGAGATGAAAGATTACCTTAAAGAAGCCATGCCACGCTTAGAAGAAATGACGGGGGTTAAATTTGGTCAGCCCTATTTAGAACTTTTGGATCAAGGAAGCTTAATGCTCAATTCTGAATTGCCTTGCATAGCAATGACAGTTTTCAAATCAATGAGTAAAAAATCCAATATAGAGTTTGCATCAGCTTTACAATCCACTTTGTATGAAAAGGGTGTCAATCTAAATGAAATTGAAAACTATAAAAAGTTGGTAGAAGATTTTGACCTGCCTTGGGAAGTTTTTAAAGGTAAATTGGAAGATCCAGTTTATAAAGAAAAAACATATCAAGAGTTTCAGATCGGTCAGCAAATGGGGATAAATGGATTTCCATCTGTGGTTTTAAGTATTGGTAAGCAAGGATATTTGATAGCCAGAGGTTATAGACCTGAAAATGAAATGAAAGCGGTGATTGAGGAGATTTTAGCTAAAGAAACCGCTTCTTCCAAATAAAATTAGTTAATAAGATTGTCTGGGGTGGATTCACAAGAGGAAGTGAAATCACCCCTTTTTTCTTCAATATTTGCTCATTCAGTTAATTCAATCCTGAAAACCACTTCATCAATTCGGCTAATTGCTTACCTTTGCCCAAAATTTGAATTAAGATTTTATCATGCATAGGACACATCACTGCGGAGAGTTAAGAATAGAAAATAAAAGTCAGCAAGTAGTATTGAGCGGCTGGGTACAGCGAGTTAGAAATAAAGGCGGATTGCTTTGGATCGATTTGCGTGACCGATACGGAATCACACAACTTTTATGTGAAGAAGGAAAAACCAATGAAGATATCCTGAAAACAGCGAGAAAAGTGGGGCGTGAATTTGTGCTTCAAGCAAAAGGTGAGGTGGTAGAGCGTTTCTCCAAAAATGATAAAATGCCTACGGGTAATATCGAAATTTTTGTTGAAGAATTGAATATCTTAAATGCTGCTAAAACCCCTCCATTTACCATAGAAGATGATACAGATGGCGGAGAAGAATTAAGAATGCAATATCGCTATTTGGATTTAAGGAGGCCTGCAGTTAGAGAGAAATTAAAATTGCGTCATCAATTGATGCAAGCTACAAGAAGGTTTATGGATGGCGCAGGTTTTTTAGAAGTTGAAACTCCTGTTCTGATAAAATCCACACCAGAAGGTGCCCGTGACTTCGTAGTGCCTTCAAGAGTTCATGAAGGCGAATTTTATGCCTTGCCGCAATCCCCGCAAACTTTCAAGCAATTATTGATGGTGTCCGGCTTTGATAAATATTTCCAGATAGTGAAATGTTTCCGTGATGAAGACTTAAGAGCAGATCGTCAACCTGAATTTACTCAAATCGACTGCGAAATGTCATTTGTAGAGCAGGAAGACATCCTTAACACTTTTGAGGAGATGGTAAAATACCTTTTTAAGGAAGTGAAAGGAGTTGAAATAGAGGATTTCGAAAGAATGACCTATGATCAGGCTATGAAATTGTATGGATCGGATAAGCCTGATATCAGATTTGGAATGCCTTTCGTGGAATTAAATCAATATGCTCAAGGCAAAGGATTTAATGTATTCGATCAGGCCGAATTAGTGGTGAGTATCAATGTTTCGGGTGCTGGAGATTATACTCGTAAACAATTGGATGCTTTGACCGAATATGTAAAGCGCCCGCAGATCGGAGCCAAAGGTTTAGTTTATGTGAAATGCAATAAAGATGGAAGCTTCAAGTCCTCTGTGGATAAATTTTATAGTCAAGAAGATTTAAAAGAATGGGCACAAGCAACTGATGCCAAAGCAGGAGATTTGATTTTGGTTTTAAGTGGAGATGTTGACCATACCCGTAAAGCGATGAATGAACTACGCTTAAAAATGGGTTCTGAATTAGGTTTAAAAGATCGAAATGTTTTTAAACCACTTTGGGTATTGGATTTTCCTCTTTTAGAATGGGATGAAGATACTAAGAGATTCCATGCTATGCACCATCCGTTTACAAGTCCTAAGTTAGAAGATATGCAGTTCATTGAATCTGACCCAGGAAGAATAAGAGCGAATGCTTATGATATGGTGATTAATGGAGTGGAAATAGGAGGTGGAAGTATAAGGATTCATGATAAATCATTGCAACAGAAAATGTTCAAGGCATTAGGTTTTACTGAAGAGGAGGCGCAAAAGCAATTCGGATTCTTAATGGAGGCATTTGAATATGGAGCTCCGCCTCATGGTGGAATTGCTTTTGGTTTTGATAGATTGTGTGCTATGTTTGGTGGCTCTGATTCAATCCGAGATTACATTGCATTCCCTAAAAACAATGCAGGAAGAGATGTGATGATTGATTCACCATCTACCATTTCTGCCGAACAATTAAAAGAATTACACTTGAGTATAAAATAAAATTAATATATTGTTCATCAGTTTGATTTTTGCTGAATAGAAAGTTGATCTATTTGGAGTCAATTCTCTATTTATTTTTGGTTTTTGAATTTCTTTTAAATTGATTGAACATACCTACATAGAATTTTTGGGATTGGAACTAGCCGATCCCTTAACTTTTATTTCCGATATTATGATGGCTATGGTCTGTGCTTTTTTGGGCCACAGACTATTCCACGATTTTAAATCTAAATACGCAAAGCTATCAGCCTATTTTTTCTTGTTTTTGGGAGTGTCGGCCTTTCTTGGGGGTACTTCTCATTTATTGGATTTGTATTTGGGAAAAACGCCACATTTAGTTGCTTGGACATTGCAAGGCATTTCTATCCTATTTTTTCAACTGGCAAGTTTGAAGTTAATCCAATCTTCTAAAATAAAATTCTTTTTGAGGGCTTTGATATTCGCTTTTTTCGGAATATTTGTTGCTCAGATTTATTCGGTTCAGCATTTTGATGTGGTAAAGGTGAATTCTATTGTGGGATTAATTGGCTTTGTATCATGCATTCACATTTACAAATACTTTGAATCGAGAGATAAAACTTATTTAAAAATTCCCTTGGCTATCCTTCTATTTGCAGGCCCTGCCATGATTCACAGTTTTGGGCTCAATTTCAATAAATGGATGGACCAGAATGTGATTAGTCATTTGCTTTTATTGCCTTGTTACTATTTACTCTACACTACCATCGTGCAAATAGCTATTCTTAAAAAGAAAACTCAGCCAATACGGCAACCAGTGCCCCTAAAAGAGAAATAAATAACTTCTTGAAATTAAAGCTATGATCGGGGCTGCTTTCAAAAAAGATAGTGGTTGATATGTGTAAGAAGTTCCCCGACACCAAAGCAAATAGAATTAAGAACACTTTATCTGAAAAAATTTCAGCATCGTGCAAAATATGGCTCAATCCTAGACCTGCTGGGCTAGCCAAACTAAAAATAACTAGAATCAATATTGTTTTCCATTTAGTATGCAGGTGACAAATCATGACTGACATTAGTGCAAAAGCAGCGGGCATTTTGTGCATCAGAATTCCAAAAAAGACTGAGTTTGAGTTGTCGTGAGAATGGATAGTATCAGGATGTGCCAAAAGCGTGCCTTCCAAAAAGGCGTGTATGGAAAGTGCAATTAACAATCCCAACCATTTATTTTGTCCATGCTGATGATTTTCATGAACAGTATGTAAATGTCCGTGCTCTACTCCTTCGGAAAAATACTCTAATATCACTTGGATAAAAAAACCAGCCAGCACATATAGACTTATATGCGAGACACTTTCCCCTTGAGAAAAAATTTCAGGTAAAATATGGATGACGGTTACCGAAAACAGATAAGCCCCGGCAAAAACCAAAGCGAATTTGAAAAAATGATTATTAACGTTTGGCAGAAAGAAGACTAAATAACCTGTACCAAAGGTAAGTACAAATAATATGATTGAATTGATGATCATAATTTTTTCACTATAAATATCATGCGTTCAGAGGTTTCGGGTACGTATTCATTTAGCTCATAATCTCCAAAGGTTTGCACCAGCATAAAGTTAGCGTTACGGAAATATTCTAAAAATGATAAACGTCTGATAGCTTTTACTCTTTCTTCAAAATGATAGTTTTCCCCATTTGCGTGGAAATCAATTTCTTTGATAATACTTTCTCCGTCAAAATTTCTTTTCAAATGAAAATCGATACCATCAATTGTTTTTATTTCCTCTTTCACTAGATTATGAATCACTCTATAAGGATTCAGGAAGTCTAATGTAAATATGCCTCCAGATTGTAGCGAATCTGAAATAGAGTTAATACATTTTTGATTTTCATCTTCAGATTTGAAAAAGCCAAAACTTGTAAAAAGATTAAAGGCGTAGTTAAAATAATTTTCTTTGATGCTTTCACGCATATCTTGAACGTGAAAGTGCAGTTTCTCATTCTCATAAGACTTGGCCAGTTCAATATTTCTTTCCGAAATATCTATTCCATCGACCTCAAAATCTTGCTTATTTAGGAAGATGGAGTGTCTACCACTGCCACAGGCTACATCTAGCAATTTCGCATCTTTAGGGATATTTAAAAATGATAATAGTTTGGACAGAAAGAACTGTGCTTCTTTTTCATCTCTATTTTTATAGAGAATATGATAAAAAGGAGAACCAAACCATTCATTGAACCACTCTTTTTTAGCTTCTGACATGATCACAATATGATTTTTCCGTTTAGGTTGTCAGTATTGTAGTGTTGTAAGTCTCCATTTTCATCTTCATAGATAAAAAAAGCTTCCAGATGATCTTGAGAAGAAAGGATTTTCTTTGCCTCTTCTAATCCAGTTACCATGAAGGCAGTGGACCAGGCATCGGCTTCCATGCAGCTAGGGGCAACAACTGTAGCACTTATAATATCTCTTTGAATAGGATAGCCTGTTTTAGGATTGATGCTATGTCCGTATTTTTTTCCCTCGTAAACGAAAAATTTTCTATAATTACCTGATGTGGAGATAGCTTCATTATCTAAATGGATTATCGCTACTCTCTCGGGCTGTTGTCCAACTTTCTGCTGAGGGTCATCGATTCCGATAGCCCAAAAATCCCCATTTTCATTTTCGCCTTTTACTCTAAGCTCTCCACCTAATTCAACCATCATATTTTTGATTCCTTTTGAATCCAGAAAATCATAAAGCACATCTATAGAATATCCTTGTGCAATTGCATTAAAATCAAGAGAAACTTTTTCTTTTTCTTTTTTCACTTTTTTCTTATCGAATAGAATGTAGCTAAAGCCTACGTATTTCTTTATTTCTTCAATTCGGCTACTGTCTGGAAAATCTACTTTTTCTGGACCAAACCCCCAAGCTTCAATAAAGGGATAAACAGTGGGGTCAAATGCACCACCAGATGCTTCATATATTTCTTTTGATTTTCTTAAAACGGGATAAAAATAAGGGGATTGGAATTGAAGGCTGTCTGACTTATTAAACTGAACGATTTCTGAGTTCTTCAGGTATGTTGATAAACTTTGGTCAAATTTTCTTAAAAGAGAATCTATTTCATTTTTAAAGTTTCTGTTTTCCACATCAGAATAGGTGATATTATAGGTTGTACCTTGCGCTTCTCCTGAAATAAAAATATAAGGTAGTATATCCGTTTTCGGATTTTGGCTGTCTCGGTAAAACCAAACTATAGCCACAATGGCCACTAAAATTAAAGAATAGATTGAATTCTTCGTTCTATTGTTCATGGGATTAAATTTGATGCGAAATTACATTAAATGCAAGTGAATTGCGAATATGAGGTAGGATATTTAGGATTATTACTAACAAAAAAGCCACTTAAAAAGTGGCTTCTAATATTAAATGGTTTGGAAATGTTTGTTTAACACATCACGGTACTTAGAACTAAAATTTCTATAGCACCATTCCTTCAACAAATTCAGCTCATGTTCTACCAACAGAGCAATAGCTTTTCTCAATTCTTTTTCAAATAAACGTCTGTCGAAGCTTACCTTTGAAAGAATTGACTTTGCATAATCTAACATAGCTATTATGGTTTGGGTTGTAGTTAGTACTTTAAAGAACTTAATTTTTATGGTATCTTGAAAGTAACAAAAATTTATTAAAATCGAAAATTAAACACTAATTTTAACGTTCGATTTCTTGAAGTATTTGAATCAAAATACGAATAAAATGATAATAAGGTTAGTAAAAATTTTAATTATATTTTCAGTATTTTCCGGCAGTGTCGTGGGCTTAAAGGCACAGGACATATCTATAGAATTAGGACCTGACAGAATTGCTTTGAATCAAGTTTTTACGATTACGGTTAAAGTAGAAGGTGAGACCTTAAAATCTTATGATAAATTCCCAGATATTAACGGATTAGTGAAGAGAGGTACTTCCAGTAGTTCCTCTACTAATATCTTTAATGGTCAGGTGACCAGAAGTCAAAGTATTACCCAAAGCTATGTTCCAGAGAGGGAGGGAACGATCAATATCCCTGCTTTTAGTATTAATGTCAACGGCAAAGTGGTAAGTTCAGCCGGTAAGACTGTAGAGGTTGGGCCTGCAAAACAACAGAACCAAAACAGGCGATATGACCCTTTTGGGAGTGATCCTTTTGAAGATTTCTTTGGAAGAAGAGACGAGCCCGAGGAGTTTGTTGACCTCAAAGAAGATGCATTTTTTGCGTTGACTACTGATAAAGAAGAAATATATGTTGGTGAAGGAGTGAATACGACTTTGGCTTTTTATGTTTCAAACGAAAATAGGGCTCCTTTGCAGTTTCATGATTTGACAAACCAACTAACTAAAATTCTAAAAGAAGTAAGACCAAATAATGTCTGGGAGGAAAATTTTAATATTGAGAATATTGCTGGAGAGCCAGTTAATTTAGGGGGGAAGAGATATACTGTTTATAAAATATATCAAGCTACTTTTTTCCCTTTAGGAGAAGAGGATATCAAATTTCCAACAGTTGGTCTGGAAATGATTAAGTATCAAGTAGCAAAAAGCAGAAGCTTTTTCGGGCAAAACAGAAAAGAGAGTTTTAAGAAATTCTATTCTAAACCTAAAACGGTAAAGGTAAACCCTTTGCCAGATCATCCATTAAAGGATCAGGTTTCGGTTGGTGATTATAAATTGTCTGAAGATATAAACTCTACTGAGCTAAATACTGGCGAAAGTTTTCAATATGAATTTGACGTGAGGGGGACTGGGAATATTTCAGGAATTGCTGAACCTCAGCTTAAAGATAAAAAAGAGCTAGAAATATACTCACCTAATATAAGTGAGAACATTACTCGAAGTGGTGTATCAGTGAGGGGTTCTAAAGCCTTTCGGTATTATATGATTCCTAAAGAACCAGGAGAATATGATTTGTCTGACTATTTCCAATTCATATTTTTCAATACACGCACAGAAAAATACGATACACTAAAGCCAAATTATCAAATTAAAATTACGGGAGAAAGCATGGCTAACGTTAATATTGAACAAGCTTCTTCTGATGGGTTATTCTATGATCGAATCGATGAAATGTCCAATAAATTACAATCTCATCAAGCCACTGAAATCTGGAAATGGGTGTTTAACATATTTCTTATAGTGGCTTTTTCTGTTTCTTTGTTCATCTTGCTGAAAAAATCCTAAATTGCGCATCAATTTTTGTATAAATGAGCAATAGTTTCGGTAAAATCTTCAAAATTACTACTTACGGTGAATCTCATGGCGTAGGAATCGGTGTTATCATCGATGGTTGTCCTGCGGGTGTGAAGGTTGATGAGACATTTCTTCAATCTGAAATGCAAAGAAGAAAACCTGGTCAGTCTAAAATCACCACGCAGCGGAAAGAAGAAGATGAGGTAGAGGTTCTATCTGGAATATTTGAGGGAGTAACAACAGGAACGCCAATTGCACTTAGCATTCGTAATACTAATCAGAAAAGCAAAGATTACTCTCATATCAAGGATAGTTTTCGTCCGTCACATGCTGATTTCACTTATCAGGAAAAATATGGTGTACGTGATTATAGAGGAGGGGGAAGAAGCTCAGCCCGAGAAACTGCCGCCAGAGTAGCCGCTGGGGCAATTGCTAAAATGTTTTTAAGGCAAATTGGAGTTGTGGTTCAAGCATTTGTATCACAAGTGGGTGGTTTAAGGCTTCAGAGGGCTTATAAGGAAATGAATTTAAGTAAAGCGGAAGAAAATATTGTTCGTTGCCCTGATCCTGAAATGGCTGAAAGAATGATTCAGCATATAGATGAAACGAGAAAAAATAAAGATACCATTGGAGGAATCGTAAGTTGTGTAATCCAGGGAACTCCAGTAGGTCTTGGAGAGCCAGTATTTGATAAATTACATGCAGTGCTTGGTCAAGCCATGTTAAGTATTAACGCAGTAAAGGGTTTCGAATACGGTAGTGGGTTTGAAGGAGTGAAAATGTACGGTTCGGAACACAACGATCGCTTCGAAACAGAAGATGGAATAGTCAAAACAACTACCAATCATTCAGGTGGAATTCAAGGTGGAATTTCAAATGGGCAAGATATTTATTTTAATGTGGCTTTCAAACCTATTGCCACGATCATGAGTGATCAAGAGAGTATAGATAAAGATGGAAATAAAGTCACTGTGAAAGGCAAAGGAAGACACGACCCTTGCGTGGTACCAAGAGCAGTGCCTATTGTAGAAGCAATGGCCGCCATTACGATTGCGGACTTTTTATTAAGGGCTAAAACGAATAAAATTTGATGAAAAAATTACCACTACATATAAAAATTATAATTGGTCTGGTACTAGGAATTGCCTGGGCCTTTATATCTAGCTACTTAGGCTGGAACCAATTCACTATTGATTGGATTGATCCCTTTGGAACTATATTTATAAGAGTGTTGAAAGCAATTGCAGTTCCTCTGGTACTGCTCTCTATTATAAGTGGGGTTTCCAGTTTGACCGACATCAATAAATTAGGGAAACTAGGGCTGAAAACTATAGTATTCTATTTGATGTCAACTGTTTTGGCAGTAGGAATTGGATTGACTTTGGTCAATTTAGTTAAACCCGGAAAATTTGTCAATGAGGAACAACGAGTAAAAAACCGAATCAAATATGAATTATGGGTTAGTGAAAACCCTGATGTTCCACAGCCTAAAGATGGTCGGTCCTTTTTGCAGGAGCAGCAATATCAAGATTTAGTGAGTTCAACAATGAATGAGTCCGCCATGGATTCCTTGAAAAATGTAGCGGAAGCTTCTAACGCCAGAGTTGATCAGTTGGCAGAATCTGCAGATGAAACAAGTAGTCAAGGACCGCTAAAGTTTTTTGTGGATATGGTTCCCGAAAACGTTTTTGGCGCCTTTCATAGTAATGCCAATATGCTTCAAGTTATTTTCTTTGCTTTGTTCTTCGGGATTTGTTTAGCAATGCTACCAAGCAGTAAAGTAGCAGGGGTAATTAGTTTTGTAAACGGTGCCAATGAGGTTATTCTTAAAATGGTAGATATCATTATGAAAGCGGCACCCTTCTTTGTGTTTGCCTTGTTAGCGGGGGTAATTGCTAAAATGGCGGATACACCAGGAGAAGTACTACAAATATTTAAAGGACTGGGAAGCTATTCGATTACCTTATTGGTGGGCTTACTTTTCATGATATTTGTATTATATCCGTTGATTGTTTCAATCTTCATTAAGAAATTAACCTATAGAGAATTTTTAAAGCGAATCAGTCCGGCTCAATTTTTAGCTTTTTCTACCTCAAGTAGTGCCGCAACACTTCCTGTAACTATGGAATGCGTGGAAGAAAATATGGGAGCTTCAAAAAAGATTAGCAGTTTTGTGTTACCAATCGGTGCAACAGTTAATATGGATGGGACCAGTATGTACCAAGCGATTGCCGTGGTTTTTCTAGCACAATTACACATGGTAGACTTAACGCTAGGTCAGCAGTTGACCATAGTTTTAACAGCTACTTTAGCTTCTATCGGCTCTGCAGCTGTTCCAAGTGCAGGATTGGTGATGATGATCATTGTATTGAATTCAGTTGGGTTAAATCCAGCTTGGGTAGCCATTATTTTCCCAGTGGATAGAATTTTGGATATGTTCAGAACGGTGGTGAACGTTACAGGCGATGCTACTGTTTCTACATTAATTGCAAAGTCAGAAGGTGAACTAAATGTTCCCGATGACGTTCCTGCAAATAAATAAATTTAGAAAAATATAAATTAAGAAGATGAGTACACAGACACAACAACCTGTTACCATTTATATGGAAGCCAATCCGAATCCGAATTCATTGAAATTCGCTACTAACCAGATGTTGGTGCCTGAAGGTGATTCCTTTGATTTTCCATCTATTGAAGACACAGCTCAAGCGCCATTAGCAGAAATTCTTTTTCACAAAGAATATGTAGATAGAGTATTCTACATGAGTAATTTTGTGACGGTTACCAAAAAGCCAGAATACGAATGGGTAGAGATACAAAATGATGTAAAGGATACCATTAAGGAGTTTTTAGAGTCTGGTAAGCGAGTAATTGAGTTACAAGCCAAAGATCTATTTGAGGAAACTAATACCAGCGAGAATGCAGAGTTAGAGGAGCAAATTAAAAATATCTTAGAGGAATATATCAAGCCGGCAGTAGAGCAAGATGGTGGAGCTATTTCTTTTCATTCCTACGATAAGGAAGCTCAAAAAGTAAAAGTTCTATTGCAAGGGTCATGTAGTGGATGCCCCTCTTCTACAATCACGTTGAAAGCTGGGATTGAAAACCTGCTGAAAAGAATGTTGCCGAATGATGTGAAGGAAGTAGAGGCGGAAGGCGTTTAAATTATTGATTTAGATTTTAAAGCAGTTAGTGAAAGTATTCATGACTGCTTTTTTATTTTTTAGCGAATTATATAAAAAGTCTGTCGGATTGTAGAATTGAAATGATGCACGATAATCACTTTGGTGCTAGTAAGGCATTTAAACCGGACAGGACTTTTTGCATTTGGTAATCTTATAGAACGATTCTTTAAAAATATTTGTAGATGAAAAATATCAGACCCTTTCATGTTGCTTTCCCGGTTACTGATTTAAAAGCGACTCGCCAGTTTTTCGAAGAAGTTTTAGATTGCAAAATCGGGCGTACTTCTGAAAGATGGATTGACTTTGATTTATATGGACATCAAATTACAGCACATCTCACTAATGAGCCTATTCAAGAGCCAGCCGCTAATCCGGTAGATGGAAAATCAGTTCCTATCAAGCACTTTGGAGTTATTTTGGAGTGGGAACAATGGCATCAACTGGCAGATCGATTAAAAGAAGCAAAAACAGATTTCATAATTGAACCCTATATTCGTTTTAAGGGTGAAGCTGGTGAACAAGCTACCATGTTCTTCTTAGATCCTAGTGGCAATGCACTAGAATTTAAATCCTTCAAGAAAGACGAAGATATCTTCGCTTCATAATTTTCTCATACGAAATGCAGATTAACAAAACCGATAGCTTAAGCTTTTGGTTATGGCCTATATTACTTTTTGGAAATGGAGCTAAAAGAACTATATCGACTGGTAAAGCGTGGAGAGGGCAACAGATTGGAGTTTAAACGAAAAGCTGCTCATCCTGAGAAGATTGTGCGTGAATTTGTCGCTTTTGCTAATACCAAAGGAGGAGATATCTTAATTGGTGTAGATGATAATGGAAATATTCCAGGAGTAAAATATGCTGAGGAGGAGATATATGTCCTGGATAAAGCACTTGCCAACTTATGCAAGCCTAGATTACAATACGAGTACACGATCATCCCATTAGATGAGCATGAGAGCAGAGCAGTAGTACATTATGAAGTGGCCGAAAGTACAAAGAAACCTCATTATGCCTTGCCTGATGAAAATGCCGAGTGGGGAAAAGCTTATGTACGCTTGGCAGACAAAAGCATACAAGCAAGTAAAGAAGTCCGGAACGTAATTAAGTTTTCTAGACGGAAAAATGCTAGAGTGCTAGAGATTAATGAGAAGGAGAAACTACTCCTCAAGTATTTAGGTGAGTTTGATAAAATAACGGTCAGTCAATTTCAGGAATTGGCTAAACTCAATAGATACAATGCCTCAAAAATCTTGGTTAATTTGGTAGTCTCCAATGTTCTCATGATTCACCCATCCGATAAAGAAGACTCTTTTTCTATGCAGCCTATTAATTTTGACCATTAAAAAGGGCCTAATCAAATTCAACAAAAATCAATTCATTCCTTAATTTCTACACTTCATCCCAACCAAATTAGAGTTGGGTAAGTATTAATTTATAAAAGCCTTCAAATACCGCAACTTTGAAAAAAACAAAAGCGGTATGAAATATTTAATCCTAACAGCCTTATTTTTATTTACTTCGATAGTTTACGGACAGACAGTAATCAAGGGAATCGTAACAGATAAAAGCGGAGAGACATTGCCTGGTGTCAATATTTACATTGAAGGAACTTATGAAGGAACATCAACTATTGCTGATGGAAGTTTTCGGTTCTCTACTGAAATTACAGGCGAAAAAACCCTAGTAGTTCAATCTATTGGTTTTAAAAAGGAAACCTTAACAGTCAACTTAACAGGTGAGCCTTTAAATTTTCAGTTCTCATTGAAACAAGCCATTGATCAAATGAAAGCTGTGACTATAACAGCGGGGGCCATGGAAGCTTCTGATGAAAGAAAAGCTGTGGTATTGAAGCCTATCGATATAGTGACCACTCCATCTGCTATTGGTGATATAGTGGGGGCTTTTCAGACTTTGCCTGGAACAAGCACTGTAGGTAATGACGGCAGATTATTTGTCAGAGGTGGAGATGCTTCAGAAACAGCTATTTTCATAGATGGATTAAAAGTGAGCAATGCCTTTGGGACGACCGCGGGAAATGTTCCCACTCGCACTCGATTCAGTCCGAATATGTTTAAGGGTTCTTTTTTCTCAACTGGAGGTTATTCAGCTGAATACGGGCAAGCTTTATCCTCAGCACTAGTTTTAAATAGTATTGATATGCCAGTTAGAAGTCAGGCAGATATTAGTTTAATGTCATTAGGCGGAGGGGTTTCGCAGACTTTAGTGGGCAAAAGGAACAGTATAACTGCAAATGCTAATTACTTTGATTTGGGTCCTTATCAGCAATTGATCGAGCAAGATTTCGACTGGAAGCGTGCTCCCAATAGTTGGGATGTCTCGATATTAGGCAGACAGAAATGGGGAAATAGTGGTATGATAAAAGCTTTTTTCCAGAAAGAATCAAGTGGTATGCAGCTTTGGCAGTCTCAACCGGGTAGTTCCGACAGAGGTCAATTAATTAAGATCAACAATGATTATAATGTAGGTCAAGTTTCTTTCAAGCAGGTAGCTAAAGATGATTGGAGTTTCACTGGTGGATTCGGATATACCCAAAATAGCGATTTCTTCGATATTGATGGCTTGGAAGTGCAACAAAATACTCAACTTTTTCATGCAAAGGGAGTCGCTATAAAGGATTTTTCAGATGCTTTTTCAACCAAACTTGGGGTAGAATCATATTGGAATAAGTATGAGGAGACCTTAGTTTTAGAAGATCTGAGCAGAAGTTTTGAGGATCCTCAAGTCAATTTATTTGTAGAATCAGATTATTATTTGAGCAATAATTTGATAGTTAGAGCAGGACTAAGAGCAGGACATAGCCAATTAATTAAAGACCAATGGTTTGATCCTAGAGCTTCCTTAAGTTATAAATTTAAAAATGAAGGACAACTGTCTTTGGCATATGGTGAATTTAGTCAACTTCCAGAATCTAATTTTAGAGTACTCAATAATGATTTAGGTAATACTGAAGCAAGCCATTATATCTTAAATTACTTCATTGCTAAAAATAACCGAACATTTAGGGCTGAGGCTTTTCATAAAGAATACAATAATTTGATTACCTATAACGGAACAAATCAAAATCCCACTAATCTACAAGTGAAAGGAGATGGTTACGCCAAGGGTATAGATTTCTTCTTTAGAGACAGAGAAAGCATAAAAAATACAGATTTTTGGATTACTTACAGTTTTGTAGATTCCAAGCGACAATTCAATCACTTTCAATCACTGGTTCAACCAAGTTACGCACCGCGCCATAATGGTTCTGTAGTGGTCAAGCATTTTATAACTGCTTTAAACTCCCAATTAGGAGGTTCATTTTCCTTGAATGATGGCTACGCTTATACAAATCCAAATATTGATGGGGAACAAAATTCAAAAACCCAAAGCTTTCAATCATTGAGTTTGTCCTGGAGCTATCTGCCAAAACCCTATTTAATAATACATTTTGCCTGCAATAACGTATTAGGAAGGGACAATAGGTTCGGATATCAATATGCGAATCAGGCCAATGAAGAAGGTGTTTTCGCTTCTTCTCCTATAATGCAAGGAGCTCCGAGATTTCTGTTTCTGGGAGTGTTCTTAACCCTTTCCAAAGATAAAAGTGCTAATCAATTAAATAACTTATAAAAATATGATGCAGAAGCTGATAATTAATTTCACTAAAATCTATCTAATGGTAAATGAAACAGATAGATACAAAACTTTCACATTTTAATAGCCTAAGAGGCACTATTTAACATCTAAATCTTAATAATTATGAAAACTAAATTCACATTACTCGCAATTTTATTTTTAATGTCAAGCTCGTTATGGGCTTTTGATCCGGCCTATAATTCAGCTATGGAAGCACAGCTTAAAGCTATGAATGAGTCAACTACACCCGCAGATTTTAAGGCCGTGGCAAATGGGTTTACCAGAATAGCTCAAATGAACCCTGATAAATGGTTGCCTGATTATTATGCTGCTTTAGCATATACAAGGGCAGGATTTATACTTGAAGGAAATAAAAATGCTCAGGACGATAATTTCAAACTTGCTGAGAAAGTTATTGATGAATGCATAGCCAGAACAGGTGAAAATGCAGAACTGGTTGCACTGAAAGGGTTTGCTTTAATGGGTGAACTTGCGGTCGATCCGCAGACCAGAGGACAACAATTATCTGGATTGGTCATGCAAGCCTTTGGCAGAGCATTAAAGCTTGAGCCGGAAAACCCACGAGCAATGGCCATGATGGCTCAGATGCAATTAGGAATGGCTAGATTCTTTGGAGAAGGACCTGAGAAGGCTTGTAGCTTGGCAAAGCAAAGTCTTCAATACTTTGAAAATGAAGGCAGTCAGGACTCTTCTGATCCGTTTGCACCTAAGTGGGGAAAAGAGTCTGCGGAAGCTGTAATTGCTTCATGTAAATAGTAAAAAAACAGATATTAGAATCGGTATAGTCATGGCTTCAGGTTCTTTAAATTGACTTCTAAAACTAGGAAACGAAAATTAAAGTCATTCAATATTCTGATAATAGAGAACCTACAATACCAGTTATTTTTAATCGCTGACTGAATTCCTAAAATCCATAATACTAAATGTCTCTGTTGGAATTATTGTATTCCGGCAGAGACTTTAAAACAAAACTGTATATTTGAATCAATGACTACTAAGGCTACAACATCTCCTTCTTCTGTATTTGGAAATTTGAAAAGGTTCTTAATCCTGAATCTAGGAATTTCTGTTGTATTGGTGTTCATATTTTGTCCGAGCTGTTTTTTTAAGCTCGATCAAATGAAATACATAGTTCCCAGTTTTGTCAATGCACTTCTATTGTCATCCACATTGTCCTATGGAGGGTTTCTTGTCGATAAGCTTTTTGAAAAAAAATTCAAATGGGTTGAGAAACCTATTACGCGATTGATTGGCACCTTAATTACATACTCGATTTATTCTTTTTTGGCAAGTTTTGTCGTAATCACCAGTTATGTTTGGGTACGAAATTCCGAATTGACATTTGAAGAATTGAATTTACTTCATTTTGCTAAAGAAGCTTTAAACCCTGTTTTTATTGCGGTAATAATTAACAGTATTTTTACAACCAGATCGTGGCTGATGGAGTGGCGAAAGTCTGTCTTAGAAGCCGAACAACTAAAAAGAACTGTTTTAGCAAGTCAAAACCAATCCTTAAAGGACCAGCTAAATCCTCATTTTCTATTCAATTCTTTGAATACCCTAAATAGCCTGGTTTTTGAAAGTCCTGAGAGATCCTCAAAGTTTATTCAGCAACTTTCAAAGATTTACAGATATGTATTAGAAGTACAAAGCGAGGAATTAGTACTGCTAGAAAAGGAATTGAATTTCGCAAAAAATTACTTAGGACTTCAACAAATACGGTTTGAGGATAAATTGAAATTTGAAATTTCGGTACAAGATATAGCTTCTTATCATTTACCGCCCTTGTCTTTACAATTGCTTTTGGAGAATGCTGTAAAGCATACGACTGCAAGTGCTGCTCATCCACTGATTGTAGAAATTAAGCAAGATAAGGATTGGTTGTTTGTTATAAACAATTGGAGACCAAAGAAAGGCGATCAAAATAATACAGGAATTGGGCTCGAAAATATAAAGAAAAGATATCAATTACTGGGAGAACACAAGTTGGAAGTGGATCAAAATGAAGATTTCTTTACAGTTAAATTACCTTTACTAAAATTAGAGGAATGAAAATATTAGTCATCGAGGATGAAAGACCGGCCGCGACAAGAATAATAAATTTGCTGAGAGAGTTATTGCCGACTGCTGAGATATTTGGACATATCGATAGTATTGAAGAGTCAATAAAATGGTTGAATTCGAACCCTGCACCTGATTTGATTTTGAGTGATATTGAGTTGGCTGACGGTCAAAGTTTTGAGATTTTTAAGCAATTAGATATTAAGAGTCCTATTATTTTCACGACTGCTTATGATCAGTTCGCAATTAAAGCATTTAAGCTAAATTCCATTGATTATCTACTTAAACCTATTGATCCTGATGAGTTGGCCATAGCTGTTCAGAAGTATAAAAATCAATTGAAACCAGCTGCTATAGATGTTCAATTGTTGCAATCCATGATCCAAGGCGATCAGAAGCAATACAAAGAGCGCTTTATGGTCAAGGTTGGGGAGAAAATCCATAGTGTTCCAACAACTGATGTCTCATTTTTTTATAGTGCTCAAAAAGCTACTTTTATTCAAACCTACGACCAAAAAAAATATCTCATTGATCATACGCTTGATCAATTGGAATCGGAAATGAATCCTAAAGAGTTTTTCAGGTTAAACAGAAAATATATTGTAAGCTTGAACGCAATAGAAGAAATCATCACCTACTCTAACAGTCGGCTGAAAATAAATATAAAGCACTGCACTGATAATGATATTTTAGTTAGCAGGGAAAAGGTGGCTAACATGAAGAATTGGCTAGATCAGTGAAAGAACACAGTGGTTTATTGGAACTGAAAGTAGATAGATACGCTATTTGTCACCAATTCATTAATAGGGCTGCTGTAACTATTCTGCCTTTCAAAAAGTGCATTGGTCAAACCTCTTGAAAAACGGATTTCTGGGGAGAATTTAAATAGTTCGTAATATATGTCTATTCCAAAGCCGATTTCCAAAGCCAAATTAAATGTATTGATTAGTAAAACATCTTCATTAATTTCGGAAGGTCTTTTACCGCTTACTTCAAATGAGGGTTTTGCACCTCCAATCATGTAAGCTCTGAAGTTCTTTCTTCTTTGTGATTTATATTTTAATAATAGTGGTAATTCGGCATAAAAGGCTTCTTTCTTCCCTTGATAAGTAACTTCCTCTGCTCGATCGTAAGTGTTGTAATTTAGCGTATATTGATACAAACCTACTCCTGGCAGAGTTCTAAAATCTAAATATTGAGCAATTCTTAAATTGAAAATAAACCCAACAGTAAATCCTGGTGCACTTTCTGGTATTACTGAATGTAAAGAATCAAACTGATTGCTCAGGTAAGCTTCATTGTATCTAACCTTTAAATTAGCGGTATGGCCACCCAAATAGAAACCGTAATGAATTAAATCATTATCATAATTGGGTAAGTTTTCTTGCTCATAAACTTGAGATGATGCTTGAAAACTTATCAATATCGCTAGTCCGAATAATATTACTTTATTCCAGTATAGATTGAGCTTATGCCAAAGGTTAAAGGTTTGCATTCTGTATTTTTGAAGCTTAACTTATCCAATATCGAAGTAAAATCTTTTCCATCTGGAAATGACTTTACAGATTCAGGAAGATAAGTATAAGCCGCGTTATCTTTTGAAATTGTTTTTCCTAAAGTAGGTAAGATATTTTTAAAATAGAAATTATATAGCTGTTTAAATGGAAAGCTTTTTGGCTTAGAAAACTCCAAGACCACTACTTTTCCTCCCGGTCTCAAGACTCTAAACATTTCTGCTAATCCTTTTTCCAGATTTTCGAAATTCCTTACCCCAAATGCAACGATGATTGCATCAAACTTATTATCTTCAAATGGGAGATTTTCAGAGTCTCCAGAAGTTAGAGTGATTCTATCATCTAATTTCCTTTTCTTAAGCTTCTCTCGTCCAACGTTTAGCATTCCCTCAGAAATATCAACACCAGTTACATGGTCTGGATTTAATTTCAAAGATTCAATTGCGAAATCCCCAGTTCCAGTAGCAATATCCAAAATTTGCTTGGGTTGGATTTCCTTAAGAAGTTTTATGGCTTTTTTTCTCCATCTGATATCGATTCCTAAGCTGAGGAAATGATTAAGGAAATCATATTTGTGGCTAATGTTGTCGAACATATCTGCCACCTGTTGCTTTTTGCCTGTTTCCTTGTCTTTGTAGGGTAAAACTGTCATCTGAAATTGGATTTTCTGTTGTTATTGGGCTAACAGCATGTTTCGAAGAAATGTTTGTTCTGAGTAAAAATAAAACTGCCATGCCCTAATAATTGTGCATGGCAGTCTCATTTTAATGATTTCCAAATTAAATAATCAACATAGCATCCCCATATGATAGGAATCTATATTTATTCTTAATGGCCTCCTGATATGCATTCATTACATTTTCATATCCTCCAAAAGCGGCTGCCATCATCAATAAGGTAGATTCTGGCATGTGGAAATTCGTCAATAATGCATTGCAAATTTTAAACTCGTAAGGAGGGAATATGAAACGATCTGTCCAGCCTTCATTTTCTTTTAAATGATTATTGGCCGTTACAGAAGATTCCATTGAACGCATAGCTGTAGTACCCACCGCACAAACTTTTTTCTTGCTGTCCAAAGACTCGTTTACCAATTCTGCGGTTTTCTTCGGAACCTTAAAGTTTTCAGAGTCCATCTTGTGCTTGGTTAAATCTTCCACATCAACAGGACGGAAAGTGCCTAAGCCAATATGTAAAGTAATGGGACTGGTTTTAATACCTTTCAATTCCATTCTCTTCAAGACCTGACGCGTGAAGTGCATTCCTGCAGTTGGAGCTGCCACAGCCCCTACTTCTTCAGCATAAATTGTTTGAAATCTTTCCCGATCCGCTTCTTCTACTGGTCTTTTTATGTATTTTGGAAGTGGGGTTTCACCCAATGAATCTACTAATTTGTAGAAATCTTGGTCATCTCCATCATACAAAAACTTGATAGTTCGCCCTCTTGAAGTGGTGTTGTCAATAACTTCAGCTACTAATTCACCATCTCCAAAATACAATTTGTTACCAACACGGATTTTACGAGCAGGATCAACTAATACATCCCAAAGGTGCATTTCCTTATTGAGTTCTCTCAAAAGGAAAACCTCGATTTGGGCGCCAGTTTTCTCCTTGTTCCCATAAAGACGAGCTGGAAATACTTTGGTGTTGTTGGTCACTAATATGTCACCTTCGTCAAAGTAATCAACAATGTCTTTAAAAGTTTTGTGTTCAATTTCACCGGTATCTTTGTGCAAAACCATTAGCTTTGCTAAGTCTCTGTCTTCTGCCGGATGTTGTGCCACTAATTTAAGTGGTAATTCGAATTTGAATTCTGATAATTTCATACTTAATATTACGGTATTAAGTGGTTAGGTTTAAAAATTTAAGAGGGCAAAGTTAAGAATAGTTTTTGTAAACTTGTAGCTTTATATTTTTATATTTACATATGATTTATATTCATCTGCTTCTGGAGAGTTTTCGATTTGCTTTAAGTGCATTGCGAGCCAATTTATTAAGAACTATTCTTTCGCTACTTGGCGTAACAGTAGGGATTTTTTCCATCATTACTGTATTCACTCTTGTGGATTCTTTGGAAAAAAATATTAGAGATAGCCTTAACTTTTTGGGAGATGATGTGATTCGTATAGAAAAGTTTCCTTGGATTTTCGAAGATAATTATCCCTGGTGGAAATATGTAAACCGACCTAAGGCACAATTTAGTGAGTATCAATTTTTGAAAAATAATTCTGACCAGGCTAGCGCAGTTACCATTTTTGCTGAAAGATTTGGAGTGACAGTAAAGCATGAAAGTAATAGCTTGAGTGGGGCAATAGTTTCTGGTGTCGCATATCAGCATAAAGACGTGTTTGAAATTCCTGTCGAAACAGGCCGTTATTTTGGACTGCAAGAGGTTGAGAAGGGAGCAAATGTAACCATCATAGGGGCGGAGGTTGCTAAAACATTATTTCCAACTTCAAATCCTATCGGTAATGAAGTTAAGTTACGAGGATTGAAATTTAGAGTGATAGGAGTGATGGAAAAACAAGGGGCAAGCGTCATAGATGCACCAAGTGCCGATGACTTTTGTTATGTTCCCTATAATACTTTCTTTAAAATGTATTCAGGCCAAGGCAATTTTGGTGTAGAATCAATTATTGCCTTAAAAGGATATCCGGATGACGAAGGACTTAAAAACCTAGAAGGGGAAATAACAGGTTTGCTTCGGCAGAAAAGAGGCTTACGTCCCAGAGAGGCAACAAATTTCGCTATTAATAGACCAGAAGCATTTGGAGAAGTTATAGGCTCAATCTTTGGAGTTATTTCTTTAGCAGGATGGGTGATTGGTAGCTTTTCGATTTTGGTGGGAGGTTTTGGTATTGCCAATATTATGTTTGTCTCTGTAAAAGAACGGACCAATATTATAGGCATTCAAAAGTCATTAGGGGCCAAGAATTTTTTTATCCTATTTCAGTTTTTGTTTGAAGCAGTATTCCTTTCCTTATTAGGAGGTCTTTTTGGATTATTGTTGGTGTATTTACTGAGTTTTGCTTCATTAGGAAGTCTAGAATTGAGTCTTTCCGTGGGTAATATAATTCTTGGTGTTGGAGTTTCAGTGATTATAGGCACATTATCGGGAATTGTACCGGCCGGAATGGCAGCGAAACTAGACCCTGTAATCGCAATTAGAGCATAATTTTTTTGAATTATTAAATATAAGTAGATGATTAAATCAATTGGTTTAATATTTTTGATGTACTTTTTTGTTCAAGAGCCTACTCTTAAAAAGCAAAAGCTTACTGATTACATAAGCATGGAAGTTTCCACTGAGCTTAGGAAAATGACTGAGCAAGAACTTTCGGCCAAATTTCTTGGGGCCAGAATTCCAGATATTGCCATGACTGACGAGCAATCAGCTGTAGAATTTACCATCACCGCATCGCCTACTTTTTGGCAAGATGGAGATGTTGCATTGCTCAAAGAATTTTACGATTCAAGTATTCCTAACTTATTTCAGGAAATTGATTTTTCCCAAAAGGAATTAGTGACTATAAATGAAAAGGAATATGTGGCCTATCAATTTGATGGAAAACCAGATGCTGAAGGAAATCGATCTGCAGAAGAACGCTATACCTATTTGCTTTATACGATTCATAAAAATGGATTGGTAGTCATAAGCTTTTCATGTCCTCCCTACCTTAAATCTAAGTGGGAGCCAATTGCACAGAAAATGTTCGAAACCACCAAATTCCGGTAAACATAAAATGGAACTCACCGTTAATTCTGACGAGCACTATATGAGGGAAGCACTTCGTCAGGCCGAATTAGCATTCGATGAAGGAGAAATTCCTGTGGGTGCTGTCGTTGTTTGCCAGAAAAAAATTATTGCTAAAGCTTATAATCAAACTGAGAGGTTGAATGACGTTACTGCACATGCAGAGATGTTGGCTATTACATCAGCAGCGAATCACTTAGGTGGTAAATACTTGACAGATTGTACGCTTTATGTCAGTTTAGAGCCTTGCGGAATGTGTGCAGGTGCATTGAATTGGTCGCAAATAGATCAAATTTTTTATGCTTTAGAGGATGAAAAAAAGGGGTTTACCAAAATTAATCCTCAGATGATTCATCCTAAAACTAAAGTTAAAAGTGGTTTATTGGCGGCAGAAAGTAAAAAGTTGATCGATGATTTTTTTGCGAAAATGAGGAAAAATAAGAATTGAATTTTTAATAAATGTTTAACCTATAATTTATAAATATTATGGCTTTTGAATTACCAGCATTACCATATGCTAAAGATGCTTTAGAACCACATATTGATGCAAAAACTATGGAAATCCACCATGGTAAGCATCATAATGGATATGTTACGAAATTAAATGGTGCTGTTGAAGGTACAGATATGGAAGGCAAATCTTTAGAAGAATTGCTCAAAAATAATAGTGATAACAATGCAGTTAGGAATAATGGCGGTGGTCATTTTAATCATTCCTTATTCTGGTCTGTAATGAGTCCTGATGGTGGAGGTGAACCATCTGGAGCCTTGGCTGATGCTATAAATGCAGCTTATGGTTCATTCGAAAAATTTAAAGAAGAGTTCTCAAACGCAGCCGCAACTCGTTTCGGATCAGGTTGGGCTTGGTTATGTGTTCATGCTGGCGGAAAAGTTGAGGTTTGTTCTTCTCCGAATCAGGATAATCCAGTTATGCCAAATGTAGGATGTGGCGGAACTCCAATTTTAGGTCTCGATGTTTGGGAACATGCATACTACTTAAACTACCAAAATAGGAGGCCTGATTACATTTCAGCTTTCTTTAACGTAATTAATTGGGGTGAAGTATCGAAGAGATATGAAGAAGGCAAATAGATTTTTGTATAAGTTCTAAATATTGGAAAGGCAGTAGATTTATAGTTTACTGCCTTTTTTCTTTAGAAAAATCTTCTACCTAAACCATGTCTGCCCAATAGCGCAAGGTCGAGAGAAACCATAAGGGAATGTGTACCGAATCCGGTTAAGGCCGTGTT